>LNAP01001266.1_pt1 | contig 63167 bp, 57 predicted proteins | sample 602601 | NCBI WGS metagenome assembly LNAP01 (sample SAMN02440304, study PRJNA202911) | soil metagenome | biome: Subtropical and temperate rainforests or woodlands; isolation source: soil samples (1 kg each in a 20% v/v slurry with milli Q water) were... ...
GGTGCATTTCGCGCAGACTTATCCACAGCAGGTCTTGATGCCGAGGCAGGCGGTGGAGCCTGTGCTTGATGGGGCGGCTGAGCCTGGGCATTCGGCGGTGATGATGCCGGATCGGCCTCGCCCCCAATAAATTTGTCGGTTGTGATGGCCCCTTCGCGGGCAAGCCCGCGAAGGGGCCGGATGAGACAACATCAATACCGGATAAGCTTGCTCTGCACTTCAGCCATAGCCCGTTGATCCAGCTCCAGCCAAAAACACGGCTTGCCAGCGATCTGCGCAGCCACCGGCAAACCATCGCGATACACCAGTCGATTACTCGCCAGCGCCGGCACTTTCGCACCGGGCAGCAGGGTGCCGGCGAGGTTCAGCGGATCGACCCCGCAGACTGCGATCAAGCTGCCGTCGTGGGGTCGTCGCCGTACTTCGCGCAGCAGTGGAATAGCCTCCGGCAGTGCAAACTGTTCGCCCGCCAACCCACTGACAAAACGCCCGCCCCGAATCTCGCCCCGCGCTTCCAGCCGATGGAAGGTGCGCAGCAATTCCCGCCAGCTCGGCAGCCAATCGGCCTCACGTTCCAGCAATCGCCAGAACACCACACCGTAGCGGCGCAACAAGGTCATGGCGATGTGTTCCAGGGTCTCTGCGGGTGTTGGCGTCGGTCGCGGATTATCCACCACTGGCGCGGCAGTCCCACGACGCAACAGTGCCCAGCGCCCGGCATCGTCCATGCCGCCGACAAAGGCCCCGCGCCCGCGCCGGCTACTACGCTGCTGGCGCTTGCTGGCCGGGGTGATCAGTGCGCGCAGGCCGGCAAAGCTGTCGGCGTTGACCAACCCGGCACCGACCAGTTCCTGCAGGGCGATTTCCAGTTCCGTGCGCAACAGGTGGGCTTCATGAATCAGCTCATCGAAAAACAGCGCGCCGTGCTGGCTGAGGGCGGCGTGAACCTTCTGTGTCTTGGGCGACAGTTCGCCGACCGGCGTCTGTTCGGTCAAGTCGCTCCAGAGACCGACCCGCTGACGCGGCAACAACACGATCGGCGTACTGCGCAGCGCGGTGCCGGTGCTGCGGTTGCGTGCGGTCAACCGGGTCCAGACCAGCTTGCCGCTACGGCAGGCATCATCGAGCCAGGTGGGCGAATAGTCCTTGAGCCTCGCGGGCAGCAGGTCGCTGTCCCAGGCCGAAGCAGCAGCGGGGTAGCCTTCGAACTGAGCACTGATGGCCGATAACATCGAGCTGCCCTGGCCTCGGGTGGCGTTGGACAGGTGCTGCCAGTCGAACAGAAATCGCATGAAATCCTGCAAGGCCACGGGCTCGATTTCCCGGCGCAGGCGCTTGACCGTATAGCGGTGAATCCGTGCCAGCAGGTGTCGCTCGCACCACTCATCTTCAGTGCTGCCCGGAGTGAACCGGCCGCGCAGCACGTAGCCTTCGTGTTCGAGTAGCGCCAGCGCCCGAGTGACGTGTGTCGCTGGCAATTGGAGCGGCTCGGCGATCGCCTGCAGCGGCAATGGACCAAACGCGCTGAGCCGTGCGCGAATCACTTCAAGCACCGCGTCGTCCACTTCCCAGTGCTCATCGAACCCCGGCAACGCTTCCAGCGCTGGCATCAAGACAGCCTGTGGATAAATGGCCCGCAGGCAGGTCAGTCGTTCCCGCGCCAGCCAAAGTGAATGGCTGATGCGGCAGGCGCGGCCGCTGTCGGCCAGGGTGTCCAGCCAATCGAGCCATGGGGCGTTGGCGCTGGCCTCGGCCTCGGTGATGCACGCCAGGCTCATCAACGCCTCGTGCATTTCATCCACACCGCTGGGTGTCGGCCAGGCTTCTTCGCGCACGGCGGTAATCGCCTCGACGTCCAACGCACCAAGGTCATCGGTGGATTCTGGCTCGCTCCAGCGTCGATTGATAACGGCTTGTGTGCGGCGCTCTTCCAGTGGCGCGTCGTCAAGAAAGGTGTATGGCCGGGCGCTGAGTATTTCCGCCGCCAGCGGCGAGGGTGCCGGCAGGTCTCGGCTGATCAGGCGGACCTCACCGCGCTCCATGCGCCGCAACAGCGCCAGCCAGCCTTCACTGTCCATGGCGTCGTGCAGGCAATCATCAAGGGTTTGTTCCACCAGCGGATGGTCGGGGACTTCGCGTTCGCCGACCAGGTTTTCCACGCAGGCAATCTGATCGGGAAACACGTTGGCGATCAGGTCTTCACTTTTCATGCGCTGGATCTGCGGCGCGACCTTGCGCCCGCCGGTATAGCGCGGCAACGCCAGTGCCACGCCGGCATTCCAGCGCCAGCGCACACCGAACAGCGGCGCGTCGAGCACGGCCTGGATCAGAATGTGTTGCGCGCTGTTGCTGTGCAGATAGCGCCAGACCTCATCGAGTTCAAAGCTGTGGCTGGTGGACAACGACAAGACGATGGCGTCCTCGCTGGCGGCCGCCTGCAATTCGAAATTGAAGGTGCGGCAAAAACGCTTGCGTAGGGCCAAGCCCCACGCGCGATTGATGCGGCTGCCGAACGGGCTGTGGATGATCAGTTGCGTACCGCCCGACTCATCGAAAAACCGCTCCATCAGCAGCGTGTCTTGAGAGGGCAGGGCGCCGAGGGACTGGCGCGCACGGGCGAGGTATTCGACCAGTTGTTCGGCGCTGGCCAGGTTCAGGCCGAGGTTGTCGGTCAACCAATCGAGGCTTGGCTGCAAATTGCCCGGCGTGGCGCCCAAGAGCTCATCGAGTCGGGCCTGCAGGCGCGCTACGGCAAACGACAGTTCAGCACTGCGCCCCGGGGCTTCGCCAAGCCAGAACGGGATCGTCGGCGGCTGGCCCTGAGCGTCTTCGACCCGGACCTTGCCGGTTTCGACCCGCAGGATCCGGTACGAGGTATTGCCCAACTGGAACACATCGCCAGCGATGCTCTCCACGGCGAAATCTTCGTTGACGCTGCCGATATTCAGCGCTTGCGGCTCCAGCAATACGGCGTAGTCGGCGTTGTCCGGAATCGTCCCGCCGCTGGTCACGGCCGTCAGTTTGGCGCCGCGACGACCACGCAGGGTACGGTTCACGGCGTCGCGGTGCAGATAGGCGCTGCGAATACCCTGACGCCCGTTGTAACCCTCGGCAAGCATGCGCAGCAGCGCCTGATAATGTTTTTCGTCGAGCGCGGCATAGGGCGAGGCCTGCCGGAACAACGCCAGCAAGGCGTCCTCTGGCCATTCCTGGCAACTGACTTCGGCGATGATCTGTTGCGCCAGGACATCCAGCGGTGCCTCGGGGATCAGCAGGGTGTCGAGCTCGCCCCGGCGCACGCAGTCGAGCAGCGCGACGCATTCAATCAGGTCGTCGCGGGTGGTCGCGAACAAACGACCCTTAGGCGTGCCGCCGACCTGGTGTCCGGAGCGTCCAACCCTTTGCAAAAAGCCGGCAATCGAGCGCGGCGAGGCGATCTGGCACACCAGGTCGACGTCGCCAATGTCGATGCCCAATTCCAGCGACGCGGTGGCGATCAACACTTGCAGCTCGCCGCGCTTGAGCCGCTGTTCGGCGTCCAGGCGAAACTCCTTGGCCAGGCTGCCGTGGTGGGCGGCCACGGCGTCCTTGCCCAAGCGTTCGCTCAGGTGCCGACTCAGGCGTTCGGCCAGGCGCCGCGTATTGACGAACACCAGCGTAGTGCGGTGCTCGCGGGCCAGGGCGGCCAGACGGTCATAGACCAGTTCCCAGACATCGTTCGCCATCACCGCCGACAGCGGCACGGGTGGAACCTCGATGCCCAGATCTCGTGGGCGGGCATGGCCGATGTCGATGATTTCGCAGTCCCGATCGCGGCCGACCAGAAAGCGCGATACCGCTTCTATGGGTTTTTGCGTGGCCGACAGGCCGATGCGCACCAGCGGTTCGGCGCACAACGCCTGCAAGCGTTCCAGGCTCAGGGCCAGGTGGCTGCCGCGCTTGCTGGCGGCGATGGCGTGGATTTCGTCGACGATCACCGTGCGTGCGGTGCCGAGCATTTTTCGGCCTGAGTCGGAGCCGAGCAGCACGTACAGCGATTCCGGGGTGGTGACCAGAATGTGCGGCGCGGTCTTGCGCATCGCCGAGCGGTCTTTTTGCGGTGTATCGCCGGTGCGCACGGCGGTGCTGATGCGCAACTCGGGCAGGCCCATCACCCTCAACTGTTCGCTGATACCGGCCAACGGGTTTTGCAGGTTGATCTGGATGTCGTTGGACAGCGCCTTGAGCGGCGAAACGTAGACCACCAGGGTTTCGTCAGGCAAGCCTTCGAGGGTTTCCAGGCCACGGTGGACCAGCTCGTCGATCACGGCGAGGAAGGCGGTGAGGGTCTTGCCGGAACCGGTGGGTGCGGCAATCAGGGTCGAGCGGCGCTGGCGGATCAGCGGCCACGCCCGTGCCTGGGCGGCGGTGACCGTCGCGAAAGTCTTGCTGAACCAGGCGCTGACGGCGGGGTGGAAGCCGGCCAGGGCACTGTCTGCGGGGATGGGCAGGTTCATGGTCTGATTTATGCGGGTGACTCAGTGAAGATGCAAGTACCGCTCAAGACCTTTGCTGGCCTTTAGGGCCCCTTCGCGAGCAGGCTCGCTCCCACATTGGGCCGGTGTACACAATTTCATTGTGGGAGCGAGCCTGCTCGCGAAGAGGCCAGTAGCTGCACTACAAATCCCGGACATCTACACTTTACGGATGACGGTTGCGCACTAAACCCGCAAAATGCAACGATTCCGGCAACTATCGACGACATTGCCCGCGGGCGCCGTCGATTAAGCCATCGTTCCAATCAGACTGGGCCTGCTGACTCTATGCGAATGCGCCTTATGTTACTGGGCGGCGGAAATGCCCTTGGGCAGGCGCTGATTCGCCTAAGACATCGGTTTCCTCGCCCCCCGCCCACCTCAAGACGGCTGGGATGCCGCGAGCCTGACGCAACTGCTCGACGACACCCGTCCGGACGCGTTGATCAACCTCGCCTACTACTTTGACTGGTTCCAGGCGGAGGCGGTCAGCGAACAGCGCCTGGCCGGGCAGGAGCGGGCGATCGAGCGCCTGGCCGAACTGTGCCAGCATCACAACATCGTCTTGCTGCAACCCTCGAGTTATCGCGTGTTCGACGGCTCCCGGGCGACAGCCTACAGCGAAAAAGACGAGCCGCAGCCGCTGGGCCTGCGTGGCCAGGCGTTGTGGCGAATCGAACAAAGCGTGCGCGCCACCTGCCCGCAACACGTGCTGTTGCGTTTCGGTTGGCTGCTCGATGACAGTCCCGACGGCACCCTCGGGCGCTTCCTCAGCCGCGCCGAGCAGTCACAGGAGCTGTTGATGGCCGACGATCGCCGTGGCAATCCGACACCGGTGGACGACGCGGCCCGCGTGATCATTTCGGTGCTCAAGCAACTGGACTGTGGCGCGCCGCTTTGGGGCACCTACCACTACGCCGGGCATGAGGCGACCACGCCACTAGCCTTGGGGCAGGCGATTCTCACCGAAGCACGCGCCCTGCATCCGCTGGCCGTCGAAGCTCCGACCGCCCAGGCTCACGCCGCGCGACCGGACGCCGCCGAAGAACCGCAGCACGCGGTACTGGCCTGCAAGAAAATTCTGCACACCTTCGGAATCAAGCCACGCGCCTGGCGTGCGGCCCTTCCGGGTCTTTTGGACAGGTTCTATCGTCATGGCTGATCGCCCCGTTTTGATTACCGGAGGGGCCGGTTTCATCGGCTCCCATCTCACCGATGCCTTGCTCGCCAAGGGCTATTCGGTTCGGATTCTCGATGATCTGTCTTCCGGTAAACGCAGCAACCTGCCGCTGGACAATCCCAAGGTCGAGCTGATTGTCGGCGACGTGGCCGATGCCGCCCTGGTCGCCCGAGCGGTGGCCGGTAGCGGTGCCGTGGCGCACCTGGCGGCAGTGGCATCGGTACAGGCGTCCGTGGACGATCCGGTGAAGACCCACCAGAGCAACTTCATCGGCTCGCTGAATGTCTGCGAAGCCATGCGCCAGTCCGGGGTCAAGCGCGTGCTGTTTGCCTCCAGTGCCGCAGTGTATGGCAACAATGGCGAAGGCGAGTCGATCGGTGAAGACACGCCCAAGGCACCGTTGACGCCCTACGCATCGGACAAGCTGGCGAGCGAGCAATACTTCGATTTCTACCGGCGCGAGCATGGGCTGGAACCGGTGATTTTTCGCTTCTTCAACATCTTCGGCCCGCGCCAGGATCCGTCCTCGCCGTATTCCGGGGTGATCAGCATTTTCAGCGAGCGCGCACAGAAAGGCCTGCCGATCACCGTGTTTGGCGACGGTGAGCAAACGCGGGATTTTCTCTACGTCGAAGACCTGGTCGATTTGCTGGTGCAGGCTATCGAGAAACCCCAGGTGGAAGACGGCGCGGTAAACGTCGGCTGGAACCAGGCGACGAGTCTCAAGCAAATGCTTGCAGCCCTCGAGGTGGTCGTTGGCAAGCTGCCCCCGGTGAGCTACGCCCCGGCACGCTCCGGCGATATTCGTCATTCACGGGCCAACAACCAGCGTTTGCTGGAACGCTTCAGAGCGCCCGAGCCGACGCCGTTGAGTGTCGGGTTGGCGCGGTTGCTGGGACAATAGAAAAAGGCGCCGGTTGAGGCGCCTTTTTTGTTGCCGATCGTTCTCACGCTCTGCTTGGGAATGCCTCAATGGACGCTCTGCGTCTGCTCTTGGGACGCGGAGCGTCCCTGGCTGCATCCCACGCTGAGCGGGGGAACGATCATCACCACCACGTGAATGTTTAGAACTTGTAACCCAGGCCGACCATGTAGATAAACGGATCCGCATCCACGTTCACCCGTGCCCGGGTGCCCGGCGCGATGGCGTTGTTTTCCACGGTCGCACGCGTGTCGATGTCGATGTAGCGCATCTGCGCGTTGAACAGGATGTTGTCAGTCAGCATGTAATCGGCACCTACCTGCCAGGCCACGCCCCAGGAGTTTTCGGTCTTGAAGTTGCTGAAACCATTGGCGCGCGCTTCGCTGCTCAGGTGTTCGTCATACATCCAGGTGTAGTTGACGCCTGCACCGACATAGGGCTGGAACGCGGACTTGGGGTCGAGCGGGTAGTACACCAGGCTCAAGGTCGGCGGCAGTTGATTAAAACTGCCGAGTTTGCCGTTGGCTGCGCTCAGGGCAGTGCCCTTGAGTTTTACGTCATGCTCGAACGGCGTGGCCGCCAGCAATTCGATGCCAAGGTGATCGGTGATCATATAGGCGAAGTTAAGGCCCAGTTGTGTGTCGCTGCTCAGCGTCGCCTCGCCGCCCAGGTCGGCACCGCTCAATGGGCCCTGATCGACCTTGACGCTGGAACTGTCGGTATTCGGATCGACGGTGATCGCGCCTGCACGCAAGAGGATGTCGCCTTTTTCGTGAGCGTGGGCGAGCGGGGCCGCGAGCGCGAGGGCAAACAGCGAGGCGCCGAGCAAGGACTTGTTCATGGGGGCTCCAGAGGACGTTAAAAATGTTCGATGTCCAATGGTAAGTCGGCTAACGATTTGGTCTTTTGATGCAGCTCAATGAAAGTGGGATGAGATTGTTTTTTGGGGAACCTGTGAGGGCCTCTTCGCGGGCAAGCCTCGCGCCTATGGCAATTCATACAGGTAAATCTTGTCCGCCTCCATCTGGTAACCGGCATCCGCCAACTCGCTGGTGGACGCTTTTACCTGCAACGCACCTTCGATCCAGTACGGCTGATACAGCTCGTCGAGCTTCACGCCCACTTCGCTTTTGACATGCACGATCTGGTTCGACGGCGGTGGCGGTACGTGAATACAGGCGCCGAAATACGGCACCAGCAGAAACTCCGTGGTGCGACCTTCTTCACTCACTTCCAGCGGCACGATGTAGCCCGGCAAGCGAATGTTCTGCCCGTCGAGGGCCTTGACCACCGGCGCGTTGGGCATGTCCTGCTTCGCGGCCGGTGCCGATTCGGCAGCCAGTGCATCGCTCATCTTCGACAGGTCATGCAGCGGCGTCATGTTCGGCACTTCCGCGGCCGCATCCGGCGGGATCATTTCCGACCAGGTCAGCTCTTTCGGCGCAGCCGCCCACAATGGCAGGGCGACCAGCATCAACAGCGCAAAGACAGCGCGGGGCATTTCAACATCCTCATAAACGAATCGACAGGCCATCGGCCAGGGATTGGCGATAGGCGCGCCAGGCAGGCACGCTGCCCATCAGCAACGCAGCGATCAGGATGCCACCGAGTAGCGTCCATTCATATTCACTTGGCCATGCCAGTGGCAGAAACAGGCCGTAATTGGCTTGCACGTAACCCTGTGCCGCAGCGATGCCGATGTAAAGCAGCGCCACGCCGGCAACCACACCGGCCAGCGCCAAGGCAAACGCTTCCAGTACCAGCAGCGTCGCGACATGCCAAGGTCGCGCACCTACCGAACGCAGGATCGCCATCTCCCGGCGGCGTTCGTTGAGGCTGGTAAGAATCGCCGTGAGCATGCCGATCAACCCGGTCAACACCACGAACAGCGACACCACGAACAAGGCTTTTTCCGCGGTGCTCATCAAGCTCCACAACTCTTGCAGCGCAACGCCCGGCAAGATCGCCAGCATCGGTTCGCCGCGGAATTCGTTGATTTCGCGCTGCAAGGCAAAGGTTGAAATCTTGCTGTTCAGGCCGAGCATGAATGCGGTGATCGCTTGGGGCGTCAGGTCCATGTTGCGCGCCTGATCGGCGCTGATCCGCCCGTTGCCCCGGGCCGGCACACCGTTGTGCCAATCAACGTGAATGGCCTCCATACCGCCGAGGCTGATGTGCAGTGTGCGGTCCACCGGGGTGCCAGTACGCTTGAGAATGCCGACCACGGTGAAGGGCTTGTCGTCATGCTTGACCAGGCTGATCACGGCCACACCGTGGGCCAGCACCAGCTTGTCGCCGAGTTTGTAGTGCAATGCGTCGGCCACTTCGGCACCGAGCACCACTTCGAACGGATCGGTGGCGAAGGCACGGCCATCGGCCAGTTCCAGGTGTTGCTGGCGGCCGTACTGGTAGTGTTCGAAGTACGCCTCGGTGGTGCCCATCACCCGATAACCGCGATGGGAGTCGCCGAGTGACATCGGGATGGCCCACTTCACTTTCGGGTTGTTGGCGAAGTGTTCGAAGCTGTCCCAGCGGATATTGTTGGTGGCGTTGCCGATGCGGAACACTGAGTACAGCAGCAGGTTGACCGAGCCGGAACGTGCGCCGACGATCAGGTCGGTGCCGCTGATGGTGCTGGCGAAACTGGCCTTGGCCTCGGTGCGCACCCGTTCCACAGCCAGCAGCAGGCACACCGACAGGGCAATGGCGAACGCGGTGAGGATCGCGGTGAAACGGCGGTTTGACAGGCTGGCCATGGCTAGACGAAACAGATACATCTCAAACCTCGAAAGACGTGGCGGCGCGATTGAGTTCGGCCAGCGACAGGTGGCGGTCGAACAGCGGCGCCAGGCTCTGGTCATGGCTGACGAACAACAGGCTCGACCCGGCTTCGCGGCATTCGGCGAACAGCAGGCGAATGAAGTTCTCCCGGGCGTCGTAGTCGAGGGCCGAGGTCGGCTCATCGGCGATCACCAGTTCCGGTTGACCGATCAGCGCGCGCGCGGCGGCCACTCGTTGTTGCTGGCCGATGGACAGGGAGTCGGCGCGGCGAGCGAGGATGTTGTCGTCCTTCAAACCCAAATGCGCGAGCAGGGTGGCGGCGGCCTGATCGATGCTGCCGTGGCGCTGTTTTGCCCGCTCGGCGCGCAGTTTGGAGAAGTGGCAGGGCAGTTCGACGTTCTCGCGCACTGACAGAAACGGCAGCAGGTTGAACTGCTGGAAAATGTAGCCGGTGTGATCGACGCGAAAGTGATCGCGGGCGCCGGCAGAGAGTGCCGTCAGCTCCTGGCCGAGCAGGCGAATGCTGCCGCGATCGGGCTTTTGCACACCGCCGAGCAGGCCGAGCAGGGTGGTCTTGCCGCTGCCGCTGGGGCCCTTGAGGAACAGGGTTTCCCCCGGTTCCAGGCGAAACGCCGGGATATCCAGCAATGGCGGATGACCGGGCCAGCTGAAGCCCAGGTCGGACAGTTCGATGAGTGCTTGGGTCATGGCGCCGATTTCATGAATGTTGATTAACCTGTGGGAGCGGGCTTGCTCGCGAAGGGGGGAGTGTCAGTCGACATCTATGTTGCATGACACACTGCCTTCGCGAGCAAGCCCGCTCCCACATTGGTTTTGCAGTGAATTCAGAATTTGAGGGCGGCAGCCTTTGCCGTCACTTCAACCCCTTGCTGCCCGCTCGGGCCGATCAGTTGTACCTGAATTTTCTGGGTCGCCGGGAATGTGTTGAAGATATTCGCCAGGTCCAGGTTTTTCAGCGCAGCGGGTGTAGTGCAGGTGAACTGGTAGCGGGCGTGGATTTCGCTGTGATCGTGGTGATGCTCGTCCTTGGCATCTTTGTCGTGATCGTCGTCGGCGTCCGGCTTGTCACCGAAGAGGGGGCTTTGCAGTTTCTGAGAAGCCACCCCACAACCGGCTGCTGTCGGCAGGTTGAACAGCGTCAAGGGTTTTTCAAGCTGACTGCGGACTGCGGCGACCTTGGCCTTGTCAGCGTCGGTGGCGGCGGCATGCTCGAATCCCACCAGATTCATCGCCGGACTTTCCAGCTCCAGCTCCAGGGTCTGGCCGTCCAGCACCGCGTTCAGGCGCCCGACGCCGTGCTCGTGGGCGCCAAGGCTGCCGTGCTCATGGTCGTGATCATGTTCGTCGGCGGCATGGGCCACAGCCAGCGGCAACATGGCAAACGGCAGGGCGAGAAGCAGGCGGCGCATGGCGAGTCTCCGAAAGACAAGATGAAAAAAATGTTATGTAATCTTATAACGTTTGTGCGCGGATTGTGACTGCCAGCTTGGCGTTGCACAAGCCCCATGGGAGCATGGGCATGAAGAAATGTTCGGGAGCTGACTCATGTTGCGAATTCGCGGAAACATCGGCGACTGGCCGGTGGATTTGACGCTGGAGATGGATGACGCCGATTGGGCGCGGCTGGGGGCGCAACTGCAGGTAGAAAAAACCGAAGTCAGTGCACCAGCGGCGAAACCGCTGAATCAAGACGATGCGCTGTGGCAGGTTGCCAGGGATTTGCTGCGCAAGGCCGGGCAATTGAGCGGGCCGGACTTGCTCGATCAACTGGAAGGGCTGGCCGGCAGTGCGGCGGCGGGCAAGCGCCTGTTGGTGCGCTTGCGTCATAGTGCGGATGTAAAAGTCGAGAGCGGCGGCGATACGCCGATTTATCGCTGGCTGTAGGAGCGAGCATGCTCGCGATGGACGTAATGCTTGGCGCGTTTCTACAGACAGCACGCGTCATCGTTGACGTCCATCGCGAGCATGCTCGCTCCTACAGGACGGGGCTGTTAATACAGTGCAGCAAAGAGCTTGCGGCGGTAGGTCGTCACTAACGGATGATCGTTACCCAGCAGTTCGAACACCTGCAGCAAGGTCTTGTGCGGCAAACCTTCGCTGTAGCTGCGGTTGCGGATGAACAACTTGAGCAGGCCATCCAGCGCCGCGTCGTACTGCTGGCGCGCCAGTTGTTGCACGGCCAACTGGTAGACCGCTTCATCGTCCTGTGGGTTTTTTGCCAGGCGCGCTTTAAGGTCGGCGGCATCCGGCAAATCCTTGGCCTGGCCGAGGAACTTGATCTGCGCCTTGGCGCCGGCCAGGGCGGCCTTGTGCTCATCGCTCTTGACCGCGTCGAGTACGGCTTGCGCCTCGCCCAGCTCACCGCGCTCGGTGAGGCAGCGGGCGTAAAGAATCAGCGCCTTGGCATTGGTGTTGTCTTCGCCCAGCAGCACTTTCAGCAGGGCTTCCGCATCGGCGAAGCGGCTGTCATCGAACAAGGCCTGGGCCTGTTCGAACGGATCGGCGGCCGCCGGTGGCGGCATTTGTACATGGGGCTCGAGCAGCGCCCGCACGGCCGACTCCGGCTGCGCACCGGCAAAACCATCGACCGGCTGGCCATCCTTGAACAGCACCACGGTCGGCAGGCTACGAATACCGAAGCGGGCGACGATGTCCTGTTCGAGGTCGCAGTTGACCTTGGCCAGCAGCAGTTCGCCCTGATAGCTCTCGGCAATGGTCTGCAGCATCGGCATCAGGACCTTGCAGGGGGCACACCATTCGGCCCAGAAATCCACCAGCACCGGTTTGTGAAAGGAGTTCTCGATCACCGACTGGTCGAAATCGGCAGTCGTGGCGTCGAAGATGTACGGCGTTTGCTGACTCATGGGGGATCTCTTGGAAGCGTGAATGTGCTCACTATAAGGGCTGGCGCAAAAGATCGCAGCCTTCGGCAGCTCCTACAGGATCGGGTTTACACACGGTCAATGTAGGAGCTGCCGAAGGCTGCGATCTTTTAACGGTTTGCGTGGTAGAGGCTCACATGCCGAAACTCTTCGGGTTCACACAGGTCCGGCAAGGTCATGGCCTCCAGCATTTCGATGCGCCGGTACAGCGGATGACGAAAATCGCGCACCCGCGAGTCCGCCACCAGCGCTTCGCGGCCACGACTGAGGAACTCATCGAGCAGCGGCAAATTCGCCCGGTCGTACAGCACATCCGCCACCAGGATCAGGTCAAAACGGTCGTCTTCGGCGAAAAAGTCCGTCGAGTAAGTGAGCGCTACGTCATTGAGTTCGGCATTCGCCCGACAGGCGGCAATCGCCAGCGGGTCAAGGTCGCAGGCCACTACTTCCAGCGCCCCCGCCTTGACCGCGGCAATCCCCGCGACCCCGGAGCCGGCACCGAAATCCAACACCCTTTTGCCTTCGACCCAATGCCGGTTCTGCGCCAGATACCGAGCCACGGCCAGACCGCTGGCCCAGCAAAAACTCCAGTACGGCGGCTCATGCAGAATGCGGCGGGTCTCTTCCGGGCTGAAGGCGCGGTCCATGTTGTCGCCATCGATCAGCCACAGCTTCAGATCAGTCTCCGGCAGCCCGCAGGCGACCAGTCGCGCATCGCCGAGCAATTCACCCAACGCCTGTTGCAGGTCCAGCGGCGTCTTCATGGCGCTTTGACAAATTGCAGCTGGCCCAGCGCCTGGGTGGTCGGCTGATAGATCCGCTGTGACGGCAGGTGCAGGATCAGTTGGCCGGACTGGCTGGCGCGGCCGCGCAGTTCAACGCGGGCACCGGCCGGGAACGATTCTGGATTGAAGCGCAGATGAAACGGCAATGCCTGGTTGGTGCCGATCAGGTTGGAACTGGCGAGCAATTGTTGCGGACGGTCCTTGTCGTCGATCACCAGCAGGGCCAGCTCGACTTCGGCGCCATCCGGGATGCCTTGCAGGGTGCCGCTCAATTCACGTTGATGGGCCGGCAAAGGACCGAGGTTGGCCGACTCTCGGGCTTTTTTCTGCGCTTGTTGTGGCGCCGGGCCAGGCGTTGGCGGCTGGGGGGCATCGCTGCTGCAAGCCACCAACAGGCTGAAAAGGCTGAGCAAAACGAGCGGACGTAACGGCATTGGCAGCTCCGGAAGGGTGAAATCCATGGATCCAGTGATCATCCCGTCTGTATACCGCAAACCCTATGTCTTGTCTTGCCACCCGGATGCGCTACCATGGCCCTCCCTTTTTTTGTTGCCTGCCACCATGCACTGTCCCTTCTGCGGTGCCAACGACACCAAGGTCATCGACTCGCGTCTGGTACAGGTACGCCGCCGGCGCGAATGCCTGGCCTGCGGCGAACGTTTCACGACGTTCGAAACCGCTGAACTGGTGTTGCCGCGCCTGATCAAAACCGACGGCAGTCGCCAGCCGTTCGACGAAGAAAAACTCCGCGCCGGCATGCAGCGTGCGTTGGAGAAGCGCCCGGTGAGTGTCGAGCGCCTCGAATCGTCGCTGGTGCACATCAAACACAAACTGCGCGCCACTGGCGAACGCGAGGTCAAGTCCCTCGTGGTCGGTGAGCTGGTGATGGCCGAGCTGCAAAAGCTCGACGAAGTCGCCTACATCCGCTTCGCCTCGGTGTATCGCCGCTTCCAGGACCTCAATGAGTTCCGCGAAGAAATCGATCGCCTGGCCCGGGAACCGGTGAAAGAATGACCACGCCAGCAGAACTTGCCATCCTCGACGCCCATTACATGGCCCGCGCGCTGGAACTCGCGCGCAAAGGGCATTACACGACACACCCCAACCCGAGGGTCGGCTGCGTGATCGTGCGTGACGGGCAGATCGTCGGCGAAGGCTGGCACGAGCGCGCCGGTGAACCCCACGCCGAAGTCCACGCCTTGCGTGCCGCCGGTGAGCTGGCCCGTGGCGCCACCGCCTACGTGACCCTCGAACCCTGCAGTCACCACGGTCGCACGCCTCCGTGCGCCGATGCGTTGGTGAACGCCGGTGTGGCGCGGGTCGTGGCGGCGATGCAGGACCCGAACCCGGAAGTGGCCGGACGTGGCCTGCAACGCCTGGCCCAGGCCGGCATCGCCACTGAAAGCGGTGTGCTGGAAGGTGAGGCGCGCAAGCTCAATCAGGGCTTCCTCAAGCGCATGGAACATGGCTTGCCGTTCGTGCGGGTCAAGTTGGCCATGAGCCTGGACGGTCGCACGGCGATGGAAAGCGGCGAAAGCCAATGGATCACCGGGCCCGCGGCACGTTCGGCGGTACAACGCCTGCGTGCCCAGGCCAGTGTGGTGCTGACCGGTGCCGACACCGTGCTGGCAGACAACGCCCGCTTGACCGTGCGCGCCAATGAGCTGGGCCTGGATGCCGATCAAACCGCTTTGGTCATGAGCCGTCCGCCGCTACGCGTACTGGTCGACGGGCGTCTGCGCGTACCGTTGGATGCCCCGTTCTTCAAGGCCGGCCCGGCGCTGGTCGCCACCTGTGTAGCGGTGGAAGAGCAATACGCCAATGGTCCGGAATGCTTGATCGTGCCTGGCTATGACGGTCAGGTCGATCTGCGCCAGCTACTGGTCGAACTCGCCCACCGTGGCGTCAACGAGGTGCTGGTAGAGGCCGGTCCACGGCTGGCCGGTGCTTTCGCTCAACTCGGTTTGGTGGATGAGTTCCAGATTTTCATTGCCGGCAAGTTCTTGGGCTCTTCGGCACGACCGCTGCTGGACTGGCCGCTCGCGCAGATGAAGGATGCACCCGAGCTCAAAATCACCGAAATTCGCGCGGTGGGCGATGACTGGCGAGTCACCGCCATTCCTTCACCGGCAGCGAGCGTATAATTTCCGGCCATCGCTATAGCGCTGGCTCTGTTCTCGAGGAGAACCCCATGTTCACCGGCATCATCGAATCCATCGGCAGTATTCGTGCATTGACCCCAAAAGGCGGAGATGTGCGGGTGCATGTAGAAACCGGCAAGCTCGACCTGAGCGACGTCAAACTGGGCGACAGCATCGCGGTCAACGGCGTATGCCTGACCGCCGTTGAACTGCCGGGCAACGGCTTTGCAGCTGACGTCAGTCGCGAAACCCTCGACTGCACCGCCATGAATGACCTCAAGAGCGGCAGCCCGGTCAATCTGGAAAAAGCCCTGACTCCGACTACACGCCTGGGCGGGCACCTGGTCAGTGGCCACGTCGACGGCGTGGGCGAAGTCGTTGCCCGTACCGAGAACGCGCGTGCCGTGGAGTTCCGCATCCGCGCGCCGAAGGACCTGGCCAAGTACATCGCCCATAAAGGCTCGATCACCGTCGACGGCACCAGCCTGACCGTGAACGCGGTCGATGGCGCCGAGTTCCTGCTGACGATCATTCCGCACACCCTGAGCGAAACCATCATGGCGTCTTACCAGCCAGGCCGCCGGGTGAACCTGGAAGTGGACTTGCTGGCCCGTTACCTGGAGCGTCTGCTGCTGGGCGACAAGGCCGCTGAGCCAACTACCGGCAGCAACATTACCGAAAGCTTTCTCGCCGCCAACGGCTACCTCAAATCCTGAAACTCAATTTCTAAAAGAATGGGGGTGCCTTGTGGCGCTCAATAGCATCGAAGAACTGGTTGAAGACATCCGCCAAGGCAAGATGGTCATCCTCATGGATGACGAAGACCGCGAGAACGCATGGCCGCCGAGTGCTGTCAGGCCGAACACATCAACTTCATGGCCAAGCACGCCCGTGGCCTGATCTGCATGCCGATGACCCGCGAGCGCTGTGAACTGCTCAAGCTGCCACTGATGGCCCCACGCAACGGCTCCGGTTTCGGCACCAAGTTCACCGTATCGATCGAAGCGGCCACAGGCGTCACCACCGGCATCTCTGCCGCCGACCGTGCGCGCACCGTGCAAGCGGCTGCCGCCCGTGATGCCAAGGCTGAAGACATCGTCAGCCCCGGCCACATTTTCCCGCTGATGGCCCAGGCCGGCGGCACCCTGGCCCGCGCCGGCCACACTGAAGCCGCGTGCGATCTGGCGCGCATGGCCGGTTTCGAGCCGAGCGGGGTGATCTGCGAAGTGATGAACGACGACGGCACCATGTCCCGTCGTGCCGAACTGGAAGCCTTTGCGGCTGAACACAATATCAAGATCGGCACCATCGCCGACCTGATTCACTACCGGATGATCCACGAACGTACCGTTCAGCGGATTGCCGAGCAGCCTCTGGACAGCGAACTGGGCCAATTCAACCTGGTGACCTATCGTGATTCCGTGGAAGGTGACGTGCACATGGCCCTGACCTTGGGCAATGTCTGCGCCGAAGAACCGACCCTGGTGCGCGTGCACAATATGGACCCGCTGCGCGACCTGCTGATGGTCAAGCAGCCGGGCCGCTGGAGCCTGCGCGCCGCCATGTCCGCGGTTGCCGAGGCCGGCAGCGGCGTGGTGCTGTTGCTCGGACACCCGCTCGATGGCGACGTGTTACTGGCGCATATCCGCGAAACCGCAGACCACGCGGCGGTGAAAAAACCGACCACCTACAGCACCGTGGGAGCCGGTTCGCAGATCCTGCGCGACCTCGGCGTACGCAAAATGCGCTTGATGTCGGCACCGATGAAGTTTAATGCGATATCCGGTTTCGATCTGGAAGTTGTAGAATACGTGCCCTCCGAATAATGACCGGTTGTTTCCGGCCTTGAATTCGCGGTTCAAATATCACCGAGGGGCGCGTACGAGACGCGTCCCGGCTCTTTAAGAGATCTATCGAATGACCCTGAAGACCATCGAAGGTACCTTCATCGCCCCTAAAGGCCGCTATGCTTTGGTAGTAGGCCGTTTCAACAGTTTCGTCGTTGAAAGCCTGGTCAGCGGTGCTGTTGATGCCCTGGTTCGCCATGGCGTGAGCGAAAGCGACATCACCATCATCCGCGCCCCTGGCGCCTTCGAAATTCCGCTGGTTGCGCAGAAAGTCGCTCAGAAGGGCGAGTTCGCGGCAATCATCGCCCTGGGCGCGGTCATTCGTGGCGGTACTCCGCACTTCGAATACGTGGCTGGCGAGTGCACCAAGGGCCTGGCCCAGGTGTCCATGGAGTTCGGCGTACCGGTCGCTTTCGGCGTCCTGACCGTCGATTCCATCGAGCAAGCCATTGAACGTTCCGGCACCAAGGCCGGGAACAAAGGTGCCGAAGCTGCCCTGTCCGCTCTGGAAATGGTCAGCCTGCTGGCGCAGTTGGAGGCCAAGTGATTAGCGACGAAAGCGATCGTTTCAACCACCTGCGGATGCTGGCAAGCCATCGAAAAGCGTCAAGCGTCGCGAAGCCCGTCAGCTCGCGACTCAGGCGCTGTACCAATGGCACATGGCCAAGCAATCGCTGAACGAGATCGAAGCGCAGTTCCGGGTCGATAACGATTTCACCGATGTCGATGGTGCGTATTTCCGCGAAATCCTGCACGGGGTTCCGCAGTTCAAGACCGAAATCGACACCGCGCTCAAGCCTTGCCTGGACTTGACCATCGAAGAGCTGGACCCGGTTGAACTGGCGGTTCTGCGTCTGTCCACCTGGGAGTTGCTCAAGCGCGTCGACGTACCGTATCGCGTTGTGATCAACGAAGGCATCGAACTGGCCAAGGTCTTCGGTTCTACCGATGGCCACAAGTTCGTCAACGGTGTGCTCGACAAGCTGGCCCCGCGTCTGCGTGAAGCTGAAGTGAAGGCGTTCAAGCGCTGATTGGCGCTTGGAATGTCGACACGAAGCCATGGGCGAGTTTGAGCTGATCCGCAATTTCTTCGCCGCCGCGCCCTGTGCGCAGGGCGGCGAAGGCGTTGCCCTCGGAATTGGCGATGACTGCGCCTTGCTGGCTGTCCCTCCCGGGGAGCAGTTGGCGATTTCTACCGATACCCTGGTGGCCGGCGTACATTTCGCCGACCCCTGCGATCCATTCCTGCTCGGTCAGCGCTCGCTGGCCGTGGCGGTGAGCGACTTGGCTGCCATGGGCGCCACGCCCGTTGCCTTTACCCTTGCCCTGACTTTGCCGACGGTGACCGCCGATTGGTTGCAGGCCTATGCCCGTGGTTTGAACCTTATGGCTTCGAGCTGCGGCGTGGCGCTGGTGGGCGGCGATACCACCCGCGGGCCGCTGAGCCTGACCATGACGGTGTTCGGGCGCGTGCCGGGCGGTTTGGCCCTGACCCGCAGCGGTGCGCGGCCGGGCGACCTGCTGTGTGTGGGCGGCGACCTTGGCAATGCCGCCGGTGCCTTGCCATTGGTGCTCGGCCAGCGCACGGCCCAAGCGCGCATTGCCGAGCCGCTGCTGGCGCATTACTGGTCGCCGCAACCGCAGCTTGGATTGGGGCAGGCGCTGCGTGGCAAGGCCACTTCGGCCATGGATATCTCCGATGGTCTGCTCGCTGATTGCGGGCATATCGCGCTGGCCTCGAAGGTCGGCATCGAAGTCGAGCGGGATCGCTTGCCGCTGTCGCAAAGCCTGGTCGATTTTCTTGGACTGGCGCACGCACAGGTTGCGGCCCTGAGTGGCGGCGACGACTACGTACTGGCTTTCACCTTACCGTCTGTCGAATTGCCGCTGTTGCTGGCCGACGGCTGGCCGATCCATGTGGTCGGGCGGGTGGTAGCAGGGCAGGGCGTGACGCTGCTGGACGCCGACGGCAAGGACATCACCCCGCAAACCCGGGGCTACCAACATTTTCGGGAGACACCGTGACAGATCACCCCAATCAGGTTCCGGCGGAGTTCGTACCGCCATCGGTCTGGCGCAATCCCTGGCATTTCCTGGCGTTTGGCTTTGGCTCCGGCACCTTGCCAAAGGCTCCGGGCACCTGGGGGTCGCTGGTTGCGCTACCCTTTATCCCGCTATGGCAGATGTTGCCCGACTGGGGCTACTGGTTGATGCTGGGCATTACCATGCTGTTCGGCTTCTGGCTGTGCGGCAAGGTGGCCGATGATTTACGGGTACACGACCACGAAGGTATCGTCTGGGACGAGATGGTCGGAATGTGGATCACCCTGTGGCTGGTGCCGGAAGGTTGGCAGTGGCTGCTGGCAGGATTTTTGATGTTTCGCTTCTTCGACATCCTCAAGCCGTGGCCGATTCACTGGGTTGACCGGCATGTGCACGGAGGCGTTGGCATCATGCTCGATGACGTGTTGGCTGGAGTGTTTGCGTGGTTGGCGATGCAGGGGCTGGTATGGATTTTCGCCTGAGGGATTAATTGGGAGAACTAGGGATGGCTCGACGCTGGTGGGTAGCGATGGTGATGGTGCTGTTCGGTGCGCTGGTCCAGGCGGAGGAGGCAATCACCGCGCCGTCCGTGATTCATCTGGCCAGCGAAGACTGGGAAGACTATACCGCTGCCGACGGCCACGGCCTCGGCTGGGACGTGTTGCGCAAAGTCTTCGAGCCGGCGGGGGTCAAGCTGGACATCCGCAGCGAACCCTATGTGCGCTCGATGGGACTGGCCGAGCGGGGTGAAGTCGATGCATGTGTCGGTTCCTACCATGAAGAATCCAGCGATGTGCTTTATCCGCACTGGAACTTCGATACCGACCATATCTACGCCCTGGGCCTGGCCAGCAGCCCGCAACCGACCCCACAAACCCTGGGTAATTACCGTCTGGCGTGGGTGCGTGGCTACGATTATCAACATTATCTGCCTAATGTCCGCCGCTACAACGAAGTACTACGTCGTACCGGCATCGTTTCGATGCTGACGCAGAACCGCGCCGACTTCTACATAGACGCACTGACCGAAGTCGATTGGGTGCTCAGTCGGGCGAAGGATCCTTCGCAGTTTCGCCGCACGCATATCGCCGAATTACCGTTGTACCTGTGCTTTGCCAAGACCCCGGCGGCCCGCAGCCTGATGGCGTTGTTCGACCAACGCATGGCGCAGTTGGTTAAAAGCGGCGAGCTCAGACCGATCTTCGAACGCTGGAAGCAACCCTACCCGTTCGATGAGGAATAACCTGTAGGAGCTGCCGCAGGCTGCGATCTTTTGATCTTAAAATACAAAATCAAAAGATCGCAGCCTGCGGCAGCTTCTACAGAGATCAAACTTTTTGATAATTATGGCCGATAATTCAGCCTAAGCGTCGGTTGGAACCTGCTGTTACAATGCCGGCCTGCGAATCTTCAGACTTTTAGATCAGGAGCACACCGGTGCCTGTCGTTTTTGTCGCCGCTTCCAAGCTGCCAACGCCTTTTGCGCAATTCATCATGCACGGCTTTCTCGATGAGGCCACCGGCCGCGAGCACGTCGTGCTGAGCCTGGGTGAGATCGCCGATGGTGCCCCGGTACTCGGTCGGTTGCACTCCGAGTGCCTGACGGGCGACGCCTTGTTCAGCCAGCGTTGCGACTGCGGCTCGCAACTTGAGGCTGCGCTGCAGGCCATCGCTCGTGAAGGTCGGGGCGTATTGCTGTATTTGCGCCAGGAAGGCCGTGGCATTGGCCTGCTGAACAAGATCCGCGCCTATGAGCTGCAGGACGGCGGTGCCGACACCGTTGAGGCCAACGAGCGCCTGGGCTTTGCCGCCGACCAGCGCGATTACGCCATGTGCCTGCCGATGCTTGAGCACCTGGGGGTGAAATCCCTGCGCCTGATGACCAACAACCCACGCAAGGTCAAAGCCTTGACCGACATGGGCATCGCGGTTGCCGAGCGCGTGCCGCTGCACACGGGTCACAATCCGCACAACAAACTCTACCTGGCAACCAAGGCCAGCAAACTCGACCATATGATGGGCAATGAACATCAGGGCGAGGTAGACCGGGCGTGACCCGCGGCCAGGTACGGCGGCGGCTGTCCGTCAATTGGTGGCAATACCTGGCGTTGGCCTTGTTGCCGCTGTTCGTGATCAACGCAGTGTTCGGCCAGGGTGAAGCCATACTGCCGGTGCTGGCAATGCCGTTGTTCATCGCCGGTGTCGCCTCGATGTTTGTCAGCCTGAAGTTTTTTGGCGGCTATAAACATGCGTTGATCGCCACCCAGAAAGCCCTCGATACCCCTGAAGAGCCTGATGCATGGATCCGTTTGGCGGCCAAGCGGCGCACGGCGTTCCTCGCGGCTGGCTTGCCGGCCTGGATCGGTGCATTGGCGGTGTTTGTCGGTCTCGAAGCGGTGCCGCTGATGCTGCTGGCGCTGTCGACCGCGGTGCTGTTCTACCTCTACCGAATTCCACGTCAGCTCGGTTGATGCGCCCTGTCTGGCTGGCGGTTTTGCTGCTGGTGATCAGCGGCTCGGCCATGGCGGTGGAGCGGGTTGTCAGCCTCGCTCCGTCCCTCACTGAGATGGTCGTCGAACTGGGTTCGGCCGACTTGCTGGTCGGCGTGCTGGATGCCGGTGAGCGTCCCGCCGAACTCAAGGATTTGCCCTCCGTGGGGCGCTACGGTCAGCTGGACATGGAGCGTTTGCTCAGCCTCAAGCCTGATTTGTTGCTGCTCTGGCCTGGCAGTGTCGGCCCGGCCCAGCGTGAACAACTCAAGCGCTTGAACATCCCGACCTACGTCGCTGAACCGCATGATTTCGCGCAACTCACCGCACAGATCGAAGCCATTGCCTCGCAACTCGGGCGGCCTGAGCGTGGGGCGGTATTGGCCAGCGAATTGCGTCAACGCCTGGCGCAGCTGCGTCAACGCTATCGGCGGGAGCATCCGTTGCGTGTGTTCTATCAAGTCTGGGATAAGCCGCTATACACCGTGGGCGGAGGGCAGATCATCAGCGCTGCGCTTGAAGTCTGTGGGGCGCAAAACGTCTTCGGCGACCAGGCACTCCCGGCGCCGCAGATCAGTGTCGAAGCGGTCCTGCAGCGCGATCCCGAGGTGATTCTGGCCGGTGATCAGGCGCAACTTGATGCGTGGAAGGCGTGGCCGCAGGTGGCGGCGGTGCGGCAGGGGCAGTTGCGGCTGGTTACGGACAAGGGCCTGGAGCGGCCGAGCGGGCAGATGGTCGAGGCGACGGCCAAGTTGTGCCGCGAGATTGCACCTGACCGCTGAGACCGAGGTGCGGCCTTCGCGGGCTTGCTCGCGAAGAGGCTAGCCCAGAGACCATCAGAGCTCCGGGGTCCAAGTCACCCCAAACACCCACGCCCGACCTTCCTCGCGATATCCGTACTGGCTGCCTTCATGGCTGTACAGTGCCCGGCTGTAACCCTTGTCCAGCAGGTTGTCGACCTTAAGCTCCAGGCTGATCTCTCGATTGAGTGCCCAACTGCTGCGCAACCCCAGCAACCCATAACCACCCAATGGCTGTTGATTGTTCAGGTCGTCATAGCTGCTGCTAACAGCTTGCCAACTGGCGCCCAGGCCCAGGCGGTCGAACTGTCGATCCAGATCCCAGCTCAATGTGCGACGTGCGCGACGGGCCAGGGTATGCCCCGTATCGCGGTCACGCGGGTCGATAATCGCCACGCCGAGGTTGCTCTGCCAGCCGAACAGTTCCTGTCTTAATGTCGCTTCAAAGCCGTTGATGCGTGCCGACGCCACGTTCTCTGGCCGTGAGTTGCTGCCGAAGATGATCGCGTCTTCGAGGTCCGTACGGTACAGCGAGGCCTCCAGGCGACTGCTCTCGGTCAATTGGCTGCGCCATTGCAGTTCATAGCTTTTCGAGGTCTCGGGTTTAAGGTCCGGGTTGCTGAAGTCGGGGTAGTACAGGTCGTTGAAGGTCGGCGCACGGAAACCTTCGCTGTAGGTCAGCAGCACGTCGTTGTCGGGGTTTAGCGGCAGGGTGAAGGTGCCGCTCCAGCTGTTCTGGCCGCCGAACTGTTGGTTCTGGTCGCGGCGCAGGCCCAGTTCGGTAGAGAAGCTGTCAGCCTGATAACGATGCTGGATAAATGCCGCGCGGTTCCAGCGACTGTCCTCGTCGAACGGCGTGCTGCTGTTGACGCGGTCTTCGTACCAGTCGCCGCCGAGGATCAGGCTGTTGCGCTGGTTGAGTGTCAGGTCGTTCTGCCAGTTCACCGAGTCTCGATAGGTATTGAACACGCTGCGCTCATCGCTGAGCTTGTCGAACGTCTTCTCGCGGTTTTCGCTGTGGCCGAACTCGACGCGGGTTTTCCACAGGTCGTTGACCTGTGCGTCGATGTAGCTGCTGACACTGCTCACGTCGAATTCGTTGTAGGGCTGCTGCTGGATTGACTCGAACGTGTTCAGGTCGAAGCGACCGAACGGATTGTCGAATTCGCTTTTACCACGGTTATCCAGCAGGTTGGCGCCGATCTCGACGTCGTCGCTGAGGGCGTGACTCACGCTCAGGCTCAGGGATTTGTTGCGGTAGGCGTCGTGATCACTGTCGCTGGGATACGACTCATGGGTGCGATCGATCCCGGCGGTTTCATCCAGGCTGGCGCCGAGGTTGAAGCGGGTCTGCTCATCGCCCCCAGACAAGCCGAGGCTACGCTCCCAGGTCTGGTTGCTGCCAAACCCCATATGCAGCCTGGGTTGCAGGCCGGGGTCGCTGCCACGCCGAGTGAAGATCTGGATCACCCCGCCAATCGCATCGCTGCCGTAGATCACCGAACGGGAGCCGCGCAGCACTTCCACGCGCTCGACCTGGTCGATGTTGATGTGTTGCAGGTTGCTGTCGCCGGAGGACGAGTTGCCGATCCGCTGGCCGTCCACCAGCACCAGGCTCTGGGCCGACTGCGTGCCGCGAATGTAAATTCCCGGCAGGCTTCCGCGCCCGCCGGTTTGTGCCACTTGCACCCCCGGTACACGGCGCAGCAGGTCAGTGACGCTGTTGGGTTGCAACCGGTCGATGTCTTCGCGGGTGAAGACCGTGTTGGCGGCGCTGCTGTCGTTGCGCGCCTCGACCTGGCGGTTGGCGCTGATCAGTACGTCGGGCAGCTTCAGGGCCTGGTCGCGTTCGAAGGTGTCGGCCAGCACTGGGCCGGCTGGCAGCAGGGTCAGCGTCAGGGCGAGGGGGGAGAGTTTCATCGACAGTCCGTTGGTGCTTGAGGTGTACACAATTTTGATAGCGCCACAAACCACTGTGGGAGCGGGCTTGCCCGCGAAGGCGTCGGCACATTCAACATTGATGTTGGATGTGTCGGCCTCTTCGCGGGCAAGCCCGCTCCCACAGGGGGGAGTGTGTATAGCGGTTTAGCGGTTTAGCGGTTTAGCAGTTGCAGACGCTCGCGGATCGAAGCCTCGATCCCGGCTTCATCCAGTCCACACTCAGCCAGCATTTGCGCCGGCTTGGCGTGTTCGACATAAATGTCCGGCAAGCCCAGGTGCAGCATCGACTTGAGGATATTCTCGCGAGCGAGAAATTCGCTGACCGCACCGCCGGCACCACCCATGATGGCGTTTTCTTCGACGGTCACCAGCAGCTCGTGGCTGCCAGCGATTTCGCGAACCAGCTCTTCATCCAGCGGTTTGACGAAGCGCATGTCGACCACGGTCGCGTCCAGCGTCTCGGCGACTTTCAGCGCCTCGGCCAGTTGCACGCCGAACACCAGCAAAGCGACGTTGCTACCCTGGCGGCGAACCACGCCCTTGCCGATTTCGATCGGCTCGAGGTCTTTCTCGATGGTCGCATTCGGGCCGTTGCCGCGCGGGTAACGCACGGCGGCCGGGCCGTTATACAGATGACCGGTCGAGAGCATCTTGCGCAGTTCGTTTTCGTCGCTCGGGGTCATCACCAGCATGCCGGGGATGCAGCGCAGGAACGACAGGTCGAAGCTGCCCGCGTGGGTCGGACCGTCTTCGCCCACCAGGCCGGCTCGATCGATGGCGAACAGCACGTCGAGGTTTTGCACCGCGACGTCATGCACCAACTGGTCGTAGCCGCGTTGCAGGAAGGTCGAATAGATCGCCACCACCGGCTTCGCGCCTTCGCAGGCCATGCCGGCCGCAAAGGTCACGGCGTGTTGCTCGGCAATCGCCACGTCGAAGTAGCGCAGCGGGAAGCGCTCGCTGAAGGCCACCAGGTCCGAGCCTTCCTTCATCGCCGGGGTGATCCCGACCAGGCGCGGGTCGGCAGCCGCCATGTCGCACAGCCACTCACCGAACACACCGGAGTACTTCGGCCCGCTGGCTTTCTTCGGAGGGTTGGCCGGCGCATCGACAGGTTCGAGCTTGGTGATGGCGTGGTAACCGATCGGGTCGACCTCAGCCGGGGCGAAGCCTTTGCCTTTCTTGGTGACGATGTGCAGGAACTGCGGGCCCTTGAGATCACGCATGTTGCGCAGGGTAGCGATCAGGGTTGGCAGGTCGTGGCCATCGATCGGGCCGATGTAGTTCCAGCCCAGCTCTTCGAACAGCGTGCCGGGCACCAGCATGCCTTTTGCGTATTCTTCGGTGCGACGGGCGATTTCCCAGGCGCCGGGCAGGCGCGACAGGACTTTTTTGCTGCCCTCGCGCATGCTCGCGTAGGTACGGCTGGAAAGGATCTTCGCCAGGTAGTTCGACAAACCGCCGACGTTGCGCGAGATCGACATGTCATTGTCGTTGAGGATCACCAGCATGTTGGCGTCCACTTCCGGCGCGTGGTTCAGCGCTTCGAACGCCATGCCGGCCGTCAGTGCGCCGTCGCCGATCACGGCAATCGCCTTGCGATCACTGTTTTGCAGACGGGCGGCAATCGCCATGCCCAGGGCTGCGCTGATCGACGTGCTGGAATGGCCGACGCCAAAGGTGTCGTACTCGCTCTCGGATCGACGCGGGAAGGCGGCAACGCCGTCCTTCTGGCGCAGGGTGGCCATGCGCTCGCGACGACCGGTGAGGATCTTGTGCGGATAAGCCTGATGACCCACGTCCCACACCAGCCGGTCGTCCGGGGTGTCGAAGACGTAATGCAACGCGATGGTCAGCTCGATGACGCCCAGACCTGCACCGAAATGCCCACCGGTCTGACCGACCGTGTAGAGCAATTCCAGGCGCAACTCATCGGCCAGGGTTTCCAGCTCGGCTTCGCCTAACCGGCGCAGGCCGTCCGGCGTGTTCGCGCGGTCGGGTCGGGCGCTTGCGGGGAATCTCATGAAACGTCGTGGGCATCAGGCGAATCGTTATAGGTATAAAAGATGCGGCAGTTTACCTGATGCATCGGCCCCTGCCCACGCGTTGGTCTTTTTTGGCGGATTCGCCGTCAGTTGCGTCGCTCGACGATGTAGCGGGCCAGTTCACGCAGGGGCTCGGCAGCCGCGTCAAACGGTCGCAGCGCATGCAGCGCCTGATCGCGCAGTTCCAGGGCATAGGCCTTGGCGGCGTCCAGGCCCAGCAGTGCCGGGTAGGTCGGCTTGTCGCGGGCAATGTCGGCGCCTTGGCGTTTGCCCAGGGTTTCGGTATCGCTTTCGACGTCGAGAATGTCGTCCTGGACCTGGAATGCCAGGCCGATGGCCTGTGCATAAGTCTGCAGGGACTTGAGTTCGTCCTTCTCGGCGCGACCACTGGCCAGGGCGCCGAGCTTGACGCTGGCTTCGATCAGCGCGCCGGTCTTGTGCCGGTGCATGTATTCGAGCGCCTGTTGATCGAGCTTCAGGCCTACCGAGCCAAGGTCGATGGCCTGGCCGCCGACCATGCCCGCCGGACCTGCCGCCAATGCCAGTGTGCTGACCATTTCAAGACGGATCTCGGCGTCGACGTTGCTCAGGCGCGGGTCGAGCAGGGCGCTGAACGCCAGGCTCTGCAAGCCATCGCCAGCGAGGATCGCGCAGGCTTCATCGAATTTCTTGTGCGTAGTCGGCTGGCCGCGACGCAGATCGTCATCATCCATGGCCGGCAAATCGTCGTGCACCAGCGAATAGGCATGGATAAGCTCCACCGCGCAGGCCGCGCCGTTGGCTTGCTCCGCCTTGCCGCCCAGCGCTTCGCATGCAGCGTAGGCCAGCAATGGGCGCACCCGTTTGCCGCCGTTCATCACGCTGTAGCGCATGGCGTCGTACAAGCGCACCAGCTCAGGGCCTGGCGCGATGAACAGGGTTTCCATGGCGGCGTTGACGCGGGCCTGGCTGGTCGCTGAATACGCTGCAATCATTCTGGTTGATCCGCGTCGAAGGGTTCCTCGGCCAACTCGCCATCACGCTCGAGCAACACTTGAACCTTTTGCTCGGCCTGGGCCAGCGCCGCCTGGCAATCGCGGGTCAGGCCGATGCCTTGCTCGAAAGCGGCCAGCGAGTCTTCCAGCGATAATTCGCCATTCTCCAGACGCTCTACCAGCGTTTGCAGGTCAGCGAGGGACTGTTCGAAATCCAGTGCAGCTTTTTTGCGGGCCATGGCGGCGATTTCCGGTTGACGTTAAACCGGCGCGACACTAGCAGATAGGGGGTTTATGGGCAAATGAGCGGTTTCCTGAGAGGAACCAGTCCTGTGGCGAGGGGATTTATCCCCGTTGGGCTGCGAAGCGGCCCCTGACGTCTGTTCCGACTGTATGCGTTGTCCGGATTTACGACTGCTTTGCAGCCGAACGGGGATAAATCCCCTCGCCACAAAGTGAGTGGCGATTCGGCTCATTTTGTGAGCCGAATAGGAACGGTAATCGGCTCATCGTGACTCTCCCCGCAAATCCGGACGCATCCGATTGTTAAAAAACACCCGCACGTCTAACCTTCCCGCCATCGACGACCCGCTATTCATGGGTCTTTCAGACGAAACGCAGTACCCACATCTGTAACGCGCCGAGGATCAGGCGCAAGGTTTCGTCATGCATGGCAGGAGGCATCACATGCGCTCATTTCTTTTGCTGCTGATCGGCTGGGCCTGTGCGCCCGCCCTGGCCGCGCCCAGTGCCGAGCTGTCGGAGCCGGTGGGCGGCTGGCGCTTCAACGGTTTGCTGGACCGTACGGAAAACCCGCAAGTCGCCTATCCCACGCCACCCATCGACCGTGGTGTGCAGCGCAATCGCACGATGATCCAGGGCCAGCTCAAGGCCATCGGTGCCCAGCGCGGACCCCACACGCTCGCAGTCAACGGTAATCCGTTGAACCTGTACACCGACGATCAGGGCCGGTTTGCCCGGCCCTATGCATTCGGAGCCGGCTCCAACAGCGTCGAAGTGCGCAGCGCCGAAGGCCAGTCGCTCAAACGCGTGCAATTCTATGAAGCCAACAATTTACGCACGCCCGCACGGATTCGCGTGGTGCTGGGGTGGGACGATCCAAAAGCCGAACTTGACCTGCACATCGTCACCCCCGACGGCCAGCACGCGTTCTGGGCACGGCCGGCGATGAGCAATGGTGGTGGCCTCGACCCGGACGGCGTCGACGGCCCCGGCCCGGAAATGTTCACCATGACCGCGTCGCTGCATGGCACCTATCTGGTTTACGTCAACTATTGGGGCAACTTCGGTAGCGGCGGCTATAACTTCGATGAGACCAGCAATCAGAACGAGGTCATTACGTCGCAAATCAACCTGGTGCTCAACGAAAACACCGTCGACGAAAAACGCGAAACCTTCATCGTGCCCCTGCGCGCAATCGGTGACCTGCTGCTGGTCAAGACTTTCAACTATTAAGCATCCCGCTCCACGGATGAATTCGGGTTTTGTGAAATGAGCGATGACACTGTTTCCCCGGCCGCTGTAACACCTGGCCCCAAGCCGTCCCGCTATTGGGCAGGAAAAAATGTCCGGGCCATTGTGATCGGGCTGTGTCTGGTCGTGGGCGTGGCTGCTGGCATGGGCTGGCTGATGCTGAAAAGCAAAGCCCCGGCCCCGCAACTGGCGGCGGAAAAACTCGGCATGAGTCGCCCCGATGGCTTGCTCGAGACCCACTCCTTGAGCCAGTTGCCCAGGGACCTGCTGGCGGTACCGTTCCTAAAGGAAACCCTGACCGAAGATTTCGTCTTCTATTACGAAACCCACGCCGATCGCCTCGGGCTGATCGGCAGCTTGCGGCGGATCATCTACGAGCATGAGCTGAAGTTGCAGGACACGCTGATCGAGCAGCTGTTCGATCAACCGGCGGACGTTGCGTTGTGGCGCGGGGCGGATGGCAGGCTCAAGGATTTCCTGCTGGTGATGGATCGCGGTGGCCTGGCCAAGGTGCTGGAGCCGCTGGCCAAAGTGGCGCTGGATGATTCGCAGTTGAGCAAACTCGCAGACGTGAAAGTCGGCAACGACGACGTGGCGCTTTATCAGCTCAGCTACAACGCCAGCAAGGCGCTGCTGTTTGCCTCCCATGGCGACAAACTGGTGGTGCTGTCGAATCCAACCAAACTCTACGATCCGCAAAGTGGAGCGACGCAGGAGTCGGGCAGTGTCTCGACCCAAGCCATCGCCGCACTGCTCAACGGCGACAAACTGTTCCCCGAAGCGTTTGGCTTGCAACCCCGCGCGCCGGAAGTGAAGCAGCGACTGTCGGTGAATGCCAGCGTGCTCGCCATGGGGTATCAGCGCTTCATCCCGAATTTCGCCGGGTTGCGCTTCGACATGGATGACAAGGGCTGGCACAGCTTCCTGGCCATGGATGAACTGGACGATCAGCCGGACTTTGATTTCAAGCCGATCTGGCAAGCCATGCCGATGGGCGCCAGCGCTTGCGTGGCCGTGCCGCTGGCTGCCGAGCAACAGAAGCCGCTGCTGCTCAAACTCGGTGCTGACGAGACTGCGGCCCAGGCGTTGACCGAGCACATGGCCGGTGCGGCGGGCCTGTGCTGGTACGCCGATTCGCGGCTGTACACACCACTGCTGGTCGCCAGCCTAAAGGATGAAGACAGCGCCAGCCTCGATGGCGAACTGGGCAGGCTGTTCGGCTCGATGGTCGGCGCTTATGAAGGCAAGGTCGATGAGCATGTGTTCCCGGTGATTGAGAAACAGCAAGGTGACAACCGCCAGTGGCAGCGTCAGGTCAGCTCCCGTTTCGGTCCGTATGCGGCCAAGGATGCCGCGAATCCCGATGCGATCACCGGCCAGGCTTTCATGAACGTCAGCCTGGCGCGCCACGGGTCGACGCTGTTGTTTTCCCTCGATGACAAACTGCTGGACAAGGCCCTTGGCACCCTCGACAAACGCTTCCCGCCGATGGCCGACGTGGTGCCCAAGGACCTGCTGATGCCGGTGTACTTCGGCCCGGACGCCATGGCGCAGTTGATGCAGCGCGAAACCCTCGACAGCCTGCCGCAAGACATGGAACCGGTGTTCTACAACGCGGCGCAAACCTACCTGATCCCCAAATTGCGCAAGCTCGGCGGATACGGCAAGTACGCCCTGACCCTGCCCGAGGGCACCGAACCCGATGGCCACTGGCAATGGCTGCCGCTGCAATGGAAAGCCCTGTGAACGTACTGATCCGCAGCCTCGGCGTGCTCGCTTTGCTGTTGAGCGCGGGCGCCCGAGCGATCGAAACACCGGCGCTTGATCCGCAGCAATCCCAGGTGTTCCGCGCCTGGTTCGTGCGCATCGCGCAGGAGCAACTGAGTCGGGGGCCGAGCCCGCGCTGGTATCAGCAGGACTGCGCGGGCCTGGTGCGTTTTGCCGCCAACGAAGCGCTGAAAGTCCATGACGACAAATGGCTGCGCAGCAATGGCCTGTCCAACCGCTACCTGCCGCCGGAACTGGAGTTGAGTGCGGGTCAGCGCGGGCTGGCCCAGCAATGGCAGCAAGGTGGTGGCAAGGTCGGGCCCTACGTCAATGCGATCAAGCTGATCCAGTTCAACAGCCAGCTGGTTGGCCGCGATATCGCACAGGCGCGTCCCGGCGACCTGATGTTTTTCGACCAGGGCGACGACCAGCACCTGATGATCTGGATGGGCCGCTACATCGCCTATCACACCGGCACCACTACTCCCACCGACAACGGCATGCGTTCGGCAAGCCTGCAACAACTCATGACATGGAAGGACACCCGATGGATACCCGATGCAGCCAACCCCAACTTCATCGGCGTCTATCGACTGAATTTTCTCTCCCAATGATGGGTGCCCGCATGCTGCGTTTTCTGCCTCTGCTGTTGGCGTTGGTGCTTCCATTTTCGACGGTCAACGCCCAAGACGCTGTCGAACCCAGCGGCTATACACCGGTGGCCGGTGAAAGTTTTTTCCTGCTGGCCGACAGCAGTTTTGCCAGCGACGAACAGGCGATGGTCCGCCTTGAAGCGCCGGGTCGCGACTACCGTCGCTTGCGCATGGAACCCTATGGCGGTGCCGACATTCGGGTGTACCGCATCGACAAGCCGCTGGACTTTCTCAAGCGCCAGAAGAACCTGCACCGGGTCGTCAGTGACGGCCAGTTCAAGGGCGAAGGCCTGTCGAATACGCTCGCCTACTTGTGGGACACCTGGTACCGCAAATCTCGTCGGGTCATGCAACGGGCGTTTTCCTACGAGTCGCGTAAACAAGTCACCGAAGAAGTGCCGGAATTGAAGATGGGCAACGCCATGGCCGCGCCAACGCCCTACGACGCGCAGCCACAATTCGCCCTGATTCCGGGCCTGCCGGTGGTCAGCCAATTCCGCTACCCGCTGTGGCAAGCCAAACCGATCCAGCCGCCTGAAGGCGTGAACCTCGCCGGGTCTTCCAGTGAGTTCGTCAGTGTGGCGCCGGGCAACGTCTACATCCCGTTGGGCAACTTGAAACCAGGCCTGTATCTGGTGGAAGCGCTGATCGGCAAGTACCGCGCGACCACCATGGTCTTCGTCTCTAACACCGTGGCGGTCAGCAAGATTGCCGGGGATGAACTGCTGGTGTGGGCTGCGCGTAAACACGAAGGCAGTTCGGTGCCCAAGGTCAACGTGCTGTGGACCGATGGCCTGGGTGTGATGAGCAGCGGTGCAACCGATGCCGATGGTTTGCTGCGCCTGAAACACGTCAGTCCCGAGCGCTCATTCGTGATTGGCGAGGATGAAGAGGGCGGCGTTTTCGTCTCGGAGAACTTCTACTACGACAGCGAAATCTACGACACCAAACTCTTTGCTTTCACTGACCGCCCGCTGTACCGACCGGGGGATTGGGTGTCGCTGAAAATCGTCGGGCGCGAGTTCAAGAACGCCCGGGATTCGGTGCAGCCCGTCGCAGCCGACGTTAACGTGACCGTATTGGATGCGACCGGGACGGCGCTGCAATCCCTGGCCTTGAAGCTCGACTCCAAGGCCGGTACCCAAGGCCGTTTCCAGTTGCCCGACAATGCTGTGGCCGGTGGGTACGAGTTGCGTTTCAACTATAAGGATCAGGCCTACAGCAGTGCCTTTCGCGTCGCTGAATACATCAAGCCGCACTTCGAAATTTCCCTGAACCTGGCCAAGCAGGATTACCGCACCGGCGAACCGATCAAGGGCAACCTGGTGCTGCTCTATCCGGACGGCAAGCCGGTGGCCAACGCCAAGTTGAGCCTGAGCCTGCGTGCCCAGCAATTGTCGATGGTCGACAACGAGCTGCAATACCTGGGGCAATTCCCGGTGGAACTGACCAGCACCGAATCGACCACCGACGCCAAGGGTAATGCCGTTGTCGATTTGCCAGCCGCCGAGAAACCGAGTCGCTACATGCTCACCGTGTTCGCCAGCGATGGCGCGGCGTATCGGGTCAAGACCACCAAGGAAATCCTCATTGACCGCGGCGCGGCGAATTTTCGCCTGAGTGCGCCGCGGCGCTTCAGTGCGGTGGGCGACAAGGTTGCGTTCAGCTACGTCAATCAAAGCGAGCAGAGCGCAGCGGTCACGCCTGCCAGCTACGGCTGGGTACGCCTGGAGGATCAAAGCACCGGCGAGGGCAAGCTCGCGGCAACCGACAAGGGCTTCAGCCTGGCCTTCGAGCGTCCCGGTACTTACAACCTCTCGCTCAAGGATGACCATGGTCGCACCCTCGGTGCCACCGGCCATTCTGTCACCGGCGAGGGCGTCAAGGCGGTACCGGGAACCGTGGAAATCGTCCTCGACAAACCCGAGTACAAGGCTGGCGATGAAGCGCTGGCGCTGATCACTTTTCCCGAGCCGATCAGCGATGCGCTGCTGTCCCTGGAGCGCGACAAGGTCGAGGCCACGGCGCTGCTGTCCAAGGGCGGCGACTGGCTGAAGCTGGAAAAACTCAGCGACACTCAATACCGCGCACGCATTGCGGTGCAGGACAGCTTCGCGCCGAACCTGACGTTCTCGGTGCTGTACACCAAGGGCGGCCAGTACAGCTTCCAGAACACCGGTATCAAGGTGATCACGCCGCAGATCGAAGTGGCCATCGCCACTGACAAAGAGACCTACCGACCCGGTGAAACCGTGTCGGTCGACCTGAGCACGCAGTTCGCCGGCAAGCCGATCCCGGCGCATCTGACGGTCAGTGTGGTCGACGAGATGGTCTATGCCTTGCAGCCGGAAATCGCGCCGTCCATCGACCAGTTCTTCTACCATCCGCGCCGCAACAACGTGCGCACCAGCGCCAGTCTGTCGTTCATCAGTTACGACGTCGCGCTGCCTGGCAGCCCTGGCGCGCCGGGCAAGGCCAACCGCAGTGAGCGGGGCGTCAAGGTGCTGGAGCGCCCGCGTCGCGAAGACGTCGACACCGCGGCCTGGCAACCGGAGCTTGTGACCGATGCCAGTGGCAAGACCCGCTTCACTTTCAAGATGCCGGACTCGTTGACCCGCTGGCGCATCACCGCCCGGGCCATCGCCGATGGCGGCCAGGTCGGGCAGAAGAAGCAGTTCGTGCGCTCGGAGAAACCGCTGTACCTGAAGTGGAGCGGGCCGACTCGATTCCGCGCCGGCGACAAACCGGATCTTGGTGTGTTTGCTTTCAGCCAGGCGCAAAACCAGGTCAAGGCCGAGCTGGTGATTCATTACGCGGGCAGCGAACAGCGGGTTCCCGTCACGCTCGACAGCGGCATCAACTACATACCGCTGCCGGCATTCGGGCTGGTCAATGGCGAATGGAGCGCGGAACTAGTGCAGGACGGTAAAACCGTCGATGCCTTGACCGTGCACCTGAGCGCAACCGGCGAAGGCTGGCAAGTCACGCAAAGCCAACGCCTGGACGTGGTCAGCGCAGATACACCGTTGAGCCTGCCTGCGGATGCATCGGATATCCGCTTGCGTCTGGATGACAGCCCGCAAGCACTGTTCCGTGCTGCCCTCGATGATCTGCTGAGCTATCCGTACGGCGGCGTCGAACAGACCGCCAGTCAATTGCTGCCGTTGAGCATCGCCTATCCAGCCTTATCGTCGAACCCGCAGGTCCGCGATCGCTTGCGCCTGATCATGCAGAACAGCCGCCTGCGCCTGGTGCAAATGGCCGGCCCTTCGGCGAGCTTCACTTGGTGGGGCCTGGACGGCGAACCGGATGCGTTTCTTACCGCCTACGCCTATTACGCCGACTGGCACGCCAGCCGGGTAATGGAGCTGAACTTACCCCCAGAGCACTGGCAGCGAGTGTTGGAGGTGTACGCGAAACAGGCGAAGAACACGCCGCTGTTGCAACGGGCGCTGATCCTGTCGTTCGCCAGACAGATGCAATTGCCGGTCGAGACTTTGCTCAGCGGATTGATGGAGGACCTGATGCGCGCCGGTGAGGGCAGTGCCGCAAACGTCATGGACGTGGCTGGCGATAGCCTGGTCATGACTGATCCGGATTCGGCGTTGGGCCTGGCTGCTGCGCGCACATTGACCGCCTCGCTGGCGGGGCAATCGAAGGTCGCTCTGCCAGCCGCATTCAAGCGGCAATTGGCTGACGCACAGCAGCGACTGGCCACCAGCTCCGAGCCATTTGCCGAGGCGCTGAATGCATCGCTGCAGCCGTTCGATCAGGCGCATGCGCAAGCGTTGTTGCTTCGGTTACTGCCACAGCAATCCACGCTGGAACGTGCGCTGGCACTGACCTGGTTACAACGCAACATCGAACAGGCGGCGCCGGCTGTGACCTTGAAACCGGGTGACGGCTGGACGCAGGAGCAGGGCGCGACCGGTGAAATCTATTGGACATGGCAAGGCGCACAGGTCCCCGGCGTCTTGTCGCTGAGCGGTGCGCAGGAGCGTCCACTGAGCGCCGCGTTGAGCTTCCAGAGCAAACAGCCAGCGGTCGATCCGCTGCCTGTGACCATCACCCGTCGCCTGTCGCGACTGGTGCCGGGCGATGAAGCCTTCACCTTCAAGCTGCAGCCTGTCGGCAGTGCTCCCTTGTCCAGCGACAACCTGTATCTGGACGAAGTGATCCTGACCAGCAAAGCCGCCAGACCCTTGCGTTACGGCCTGCTCGAAGTGCCGCTGCCACCGGGCGCGGATGTCGAACGCACGACCTGGGGCATCAAGCTCATGGGCAAGGCCGGGACCGAACCTTCGGCGCTGGAGAAGGCCCGTTTCGAGCCCGGACAAATGGCCTATGCAGTGCCGGTGGATGCCTTGAGCGGCGAACTGCGTTTGCGTCACCTGGTGCGCTTCTCGCAGAAAGGCCAGTTCAGCCTGCCGCCGGCGCGTTTTACCCAGGTGTACGCGCCACAGCATCAGGCTCAGGAGCAGAAACCGGCGCTCGGTCAGGTGACGGTTCACTGATATGTATCGGCCTTGGGTCTGGTTGCTGCTGTGTCTGATTCCCGCGCTGGCCAGTGCGCAGGAAGAGCCCTTGCGCCTGGCTTTCAAGGATCAGTTGCTGACGTTGAGCCGAACGCAGGTGCTGTCGCGCGAACCTTTGCCCGACAGTTTGCAGGCGCCCCTGGGCAGTGTCTGGAAGCTGTTTGTGTACGCCTGGCTGGTGGACACCGGCGCGCGTGAGCCGGCGTACGAGTGTCGCGGGCAGTCGAAGGAAGACGTCTATTGTTGCACCGCCGGTGGCAAGATCGATCGGGATCAGGCGTTGGTGAAATCCTGCGGGCTGTATTTCGAGCCGGCGCGATTGGGTATTGATGTTTCTGGTTGGCGAGCGTATTGGCAGGCTCGTCAGGCGCCGGAGTGGCTGCTGGACTTGCCATCCTTGCAGCCAGCCACCCGGGTTTCGGTGGTGGAATTGTTGCGCATGTTGGCGCTGATGCCGGCGCAGGACCAGGCGCGTCGCGTATTGCTGGATGTGCTATTGAACGCGGCGGATGGCAACGTCGTGGGCGAACTCGGCAGCCGCTTGCGGGTGAAGACTTGGAGCTGGCTCGGGGATCGGGATGCAGCGTCGCGCCAGGGTGGGTTCGCCGGTTGGACGGCGGATGGCACGCCGATCTGGGCGGGAGGGCGCGGAACCAGCCAGCGGGTGCTGCGCGATTACGCCCAGGCGTTGTCCGTGGTGCTGCCGACGTCCTGGCCGGTGGAGGCTGGGAAGTGTGTCGAAGTCGATCTTTTCTCCCGCTATCCACTGCAGCGGGTCATGTCAGGTGACCGTGTCATGTCGTCCGGCCTGTTGCGGGGCGATTACCGGGTCGAGTTCGTCAACGGCAACCAACTGGATATCCACAGTGATGGCGACCTGTTTTTACTCAACGACAGCCCTTCACCAAAACTGGTCGCCCGCCTCGATCGCGAAGAGTACGTCGCCCGAGTCCTGCAGCGTGAAGCCAGTGCCGAACCCGTTGAGGCCGCCAAGGCCCTGGCCGTGGCCATCCGCACCTACCTGCTGCAAAACGCCACGCGCCGCGGTGATTGCCTGAGCATCGACGACAGCAGTCAGCACCAGCGCGTCGCCCCACGCCCAGCCACGGCGCAGGTACGCAGCATCGCCGCCTGGACCAGCGACCTGGTGCTCACCGGGAGCACCGTGACCTACCACTCCAATCAGCCAGGCCTCGACAGATTGTCCTGGCAACTTGCCGTGGACCAAGCCAACGCCGGCCAGCGCTACGACGCCATCCTGCTCCACGCATACCCGCGCGCCAGCCTCAGCCGCTGGGATAATCCTGTTGCTTCCTGCGAGGCGCTGCCCGCCGCGCAAGACTGGCTGCAAAAGCAACGCCGCGGCTGGCGCCCCCGTCTTGAAAGCGAAGCCGGCTACAACGAAGTCAGCACCTTCGCCGTATGTCGCCTGGCCTTCGGCCGTCCTTTCGTCGACCGTGAACGCCAGCGCATCTACGCGCGCGGCGTGCTTTCGCTGCAGGACCGCCTCGACCTGACCCACGAATACCTGCACCTGGCCTTCGAAGCGCATCCCAACGGCCAGGATGAAACCTATATCGAAGGGCTCGCCCGCCACCTCTTGCTGGAATAGGCCATGACAGATCGTTATCCACAGGTCTTGCTGCTGCTCTGCGCGCTCGCCCTGTTATCCCCGGCAACCGCCGCCGACAGCGTCAAACTCGACACCCCCTCTGGCGGCTGGCGAACCGGCGCCGCCGAAGGGGAAGGCGAAAATTTTCGGCAGATCGTCAACTACCCGGCCTCATCGGTGAACACCCCGGCGGGACAGGCAAACACCGCACGTATCAAAGGTCAGATCAACGCCGTGCCGAAGAACGGCGAACCCGGCCGACTAATCGTCAACGGCGTCAGCATGCCGCTGAAAATCGATCCCGCGGGAGGCTTCGATCGGCCGTTCTCATTCCCCAATGGCAGCAACAGCGTCGAAGTCCGCAGCCCCGACGGCCAGCAACGCCGCCGCGTGCAATTCCTCAACGCCAATGGTGGAGCAACTCCAGCCAAACTGCGCGTGCTGTTGGCCTGGGACAGTGACGGTACCGACCTCGACCTGCACCTGATCACCCCCGACGGCGCCCACATCTGGTACGGCGACCGCGCCGTGGCCAACGGCGCCGCACTCGATGTCGACGTCACCACCGGCTACGGCCCGGAAATCTTCGCCATGCCGGCGCCGATCAAGGGGCAGTATCTGGTGTATGTGAATTACTTTGGCGGTGGGTACCGCAGCGATGAAGAAGGGCAGGAGGATGCGGTTCAGCCGTTGACGACGGCGCAGGTGACGGTGATTACGGAGGAGGGGACGCCGAGTGAGAAGATGGAGACGTTTCTGGTGCCGATGCGGGCGGTGGGGGAGCTGACGTTGGTGAAATCGTTTAGTTATCCGTGAGAGAAAGGGGCGGATGACATTATTACGGGCATTAAAAAGCCGGCTTGTGGCCGGCATTTTGGTTGTTCGAAGGTTTTCAAGGATGTCGCTTAAGCATAGATTTTACAGGGGTTTACGCCTACTATCAGTCCAGATACGTACGACCTTGAACGCTGAAATCCGCGATTAAGGTGTGGGTCAGGGTGTGGGTCGGAACGACGGGGGCTTTATGGGCAAGCTGACAATCAAGGCAATCGAGTCACTTGTTAAAACTGGAAATGCAGGAAAAACCAACGACGGCGATGGCTTGTATTTCCAGATAAGCAAAGCCGGGGTGTCTAGTTGGATTTTTCGTTACAAACAGGGGGGCAAAGGCCGGGAAATGGGTCTGGGCCCTTATCCAACCATTACCCTTGCGAAGGCTCGTGAACTGGCCGCAGATCAACGAAAAGTTTTGGTCGCTGGAGGTGATCCTCTTGCCACCCGTGATGCCGAGCGAGAAACCAAGCGAGAAGCTGAGCGACAGGCGCAGGCGCGAGGTGTGACTTTCGAGACGTTGGCCATCGAATACCGTAACGCCCATGGTAGTGACTGGTCGGAGAAATGGCGAAAAGGCTGGCTGCGAAAGTTGGAGCTGTACGCCTTTCCCGTTATCGGTAAGCTGTCGACCAGCGACATTTCTGTCGAGCACGTCTTGAAGGTGTTGCAGCCGATCTGGCCTACCAAGACCCGTACCGCCGATGAAGTGCGTGGCCAGATTGAACAGGTATTGGACGCGGCCAAGGCCCGCCGCCTGCGCGATGGTGAGAATCCAGCGCGCTGGCGCGGCCACCTGGATAATTTGCTGAGTAAGGCTGAGAAGAAGAAGGCTCGCAAGCGCCAGCACTTTCCTGCGATGCACTGGGGCGACGTACCGGGGCTCATGGTCAAGCTGGCGCAGAGCGAGACGCGCGCCGGCATGGCAGCTCGCCTGCTTATCCTGACCGGCGCACGTGCGCAGATGGTCCGGCTTGCCACTTGGGCGGAGTTTGATTTGCAGGGTGGTGTCTGGTCTCTGCCCGCCGAGCGCATGAAGATGCGTCAAGCCTTCGATATCCCCCTGGCTCCCCAAGTTGTCGAACTTCTCCAGCTGCTGCAGTCGATGCCATGCATCACTGAGGACAGCCCATATCTATTTCCTGGTCAAGGAAAGACCGGCTTCATGCACGCTAATGCCATCCGCAACCTACTACATAGTCTTGGCCATGCCGATATTACTCGACATGGCTTCCGGGCGAGCTTTCGCGACTGGGCAAACGAGTGCACCAACTTTCCTCGAGAAATCTGTGAGCTGGCTTTGGCTCACGATGAGCGGGATCAGACCGAGGCTGCTTACTCCCGATCTGACTTCATCAAGAAGCGTCGCGCCCTTATGGCCGATTGGGCAAACTACGCGACCAAACAACCAGCAAATAAAATCGTTCCGATTCGGAAATCAATCCATGACTAAGCGTACCGAGCTCGATTTGAATCAAGTGCAAAAAGGCCCTAAATGGGCAGACGCAACACTCGATGACCTTGAGGTGGGGCTCCTGTGCGCACTGGATGGGGAGATTTACGCAGAGCGATGCCTGATCGAGTGCTTCCTCGAGCAAATGACCGCTGGTAAGCCATATGACACGAGTGTGTTCAAGCGCTATATCACGGAGGTTTTCAAGCAAACCTTGGAGCGAACAGCCGACAAGGAGGATGCACCACTGCTACTGCGTCGAGGACGTGGACGCCCAGAGGACGCCAGCAAAATTGAGCGGGACTTCGGCCTATCAGCAGCTGTTGTACTCCGTATAAGAGACGGACTTGGCTGGGAAGCAGCCTGCAACGATGTCGCTGACCGCTATGGGGTTTCGGAGCGCCAAGTACATCGCGCACTGGAGAAGCATCGAGACGACACTGAGAAACTTATCGACACCGAACTTCAGGGCCTGCTGGATGGCTTCGAAGGTTAGCAACCACTAAATACTCCCATTTAGTGGTTTAACCATCTCTGTCCCCCTCACATAGCTTTGGCATCGTCCGTCGCATTACGCGGCGCCCCAAGAGATAACGACGATGACCGCATCAGTACAACCTTCTCGCTGCATCTGGCGCATGCCAATGCTGAAGACTAAAACCGGCCTGGGTCGTACAACGATCTACGACTTGATGAAGGAGGGTCGTTTCCCGAAATCCCACCGGATCGCGGGCGCCCACGCGGTTGGCTGGGATTCGCTGGAAGTCGAAGCGTGGATTGCCGATCAACTGGGGGAGCGTCAGTAATGAAAAACGGCCACTCCCTGTTGTTTCTTGATGAACTGCAATCCGTTTATGGCCTGCTTGGTTTTCTCCCGGTGCCAGACGGCAAGATCCATCGCTTCCACGTCCCCGGTGATAAGCCTGGCAGTCTGAAAGGCTGGTATCTGCTGTTTGCCGACCCCGTTGCTACGGGCTGCTTCGGCAGCCCGAAGGCTGGTGGTGTGTACATTGGCGAGGTGCTCTAAATGAAAAAGAGCCGCCCCCCATACCAGCAGAGCAGCCCGTCGCGTGGTCAGCTTATCACCCTCATCGGCGTCTTGTCGGTCCTTGAGTACGCCCTCCGCCTGCCTGTGCTGCTGACGTTTGTAGCACTTCTGTATCGGCTGATCATGGAGGCAGCATGAACAAAATCGCCATTCACAACCACGGTGAACCACTCAGCGCGCTGATCTCGCGTTTGAAAGGTATTAAGCAACACGGCGAGCGCTTCATGGCCGTATGCCCCGCTCATCAGGACAAGTCCCCATCCTTGAGTCTGTCTCAGGCCGAGGATGGCCGCGCACTGGTTTACTGCTTTGCCGGTTGCAAGACCCGTGACGTACTGGGCGCGGTAGGCATGGAAATGCGAGACCTGTTCCCTGAGAGTTTGAGCCAAGAACAGCGCAAGCAATTTCGGCGCATCAAGCTGCAAGCAGTGCGCGGTTCGGAGTATTTGATTATCGAGGCGGCAAAAGCGGAGGCTAAGGCGGGCGCCTTGAGTGAAGAAAGCACCGCAAGGCTGGCACTGGCACAGGAACGAGTCGACCATTTGAATCGCCAGTTGGAAGAGCTGGGGAGCGCCGAAACACCGCCGTACCGTGCATTGCGGGAGGTGAAGTTGGACGACGTGATGAACGCCAGTTTGGAAACCGTTCGTTATGCCGTGAATCCATTGATGCCTCGTCGGCACGTGACCCTGCTCGGGGGCCATGGTGGTATCGGTAAGTCGAGCCTTGCTTTGGCCATCAGCGCGCATGTTGCATGCGGTCTTCCCTTCGCCGGTCTGGCAGTCGAACAATCCACGGTTCTGTTCGTGAGCTTGGAAGATGAGGCCAGCATCGTGCGTCTGCGCCTGCGCAGTATCATTGAAGCATACGGGCTGCCCGCGGAGCGTGTGCTTGCCTCCCTTCGCCTGTTGGACGGTACGCAAACCATCGCCGCTTTGATGACGGAGGGCGACGGCTTCAGCGCACAGCCCGTTTTCACTCAGGCGTACCGGGAACTGGAAGACGCTGCTCACGGTGCAGGGTTGATCGTGATCGATAATGCTTCTGATGCCTTCGATGCGAACGAAAACAGCCGTCGCATGGTACGTGCTTTTGTGCGTGGTCTGGCCGACATTGCCCGCAAGTACAATGCTGCCGTGGTCCTGCTGGCGCATATCGATAAGAGCGCTGCCAGGGATGGCGCACGCGGTAACAACTACAGTGGTTCGACTGCCTGGCACAACAGCGCTCGCTCGCGTTTGGCGCTGATGGGGCAGGAGGGGCGCATTCTGCTCGTACAGGAGAAGGCCAACCTTAGCGTGCGGGCAGAGCCTTTGGCCTTCATGTTTGTGGATGGGGTTCCCGTGCCTGAGGTTCGTATTCAAATTGAAGGCCTGACCACTGAGAGCTTCGATCACGCCGAGATCCTTCGCGCGTTCACTGCGGCCCATGAGGCGGGTATCAACGTGCCCGCCAGTCTGACTCCAGGCGCGTATTCGGCCATGAAGGCGCTTGAGTCGCTCCCTGAGTATCGCCATACCTTCCGGGGCAAGCCGGGTGGTCAGCGCGCCGCACTCGCCATTACAGCGCTGATCCGTGTCGGGCGCATCCGGCGCACAGAGTACAAGACTCCCAATCGTAAGAACCGAGAGCGTCTGGTGCTGGTCGAGCTGCCGGTGAAAGACTCAGAGTCGATCGATAATGTGCCCATTCAGTGCGTTTAAAAAGTGCGCCGCGCCACCCCCTATAACCCCCCCAGCGCATCGGCGCAGCGCATTGGATGCTTGCGCCAGTGCGCCAACCATGACCGGCGCAGCGCCGAACACCACCGGCGCAATCGGCGCAAATTAGAGCCCACCCCAAGTGCCGCCCAATCTTCAGATTACGCGGCGGCGGGCATGTAATAAGTTCAGATCGAGGCGTAAGCGATGAGCAAGAACCGACTGTTCAAGAATCAGCCAAAAATCCGTCTGATCGTTTCCGTTGAGGGGGATACGGTGGAAACCATTGACGAGCTTATTGGTTATCCCCTTGGCTGCGGGCATCCGGCTAAGGGCAACCGTTCGGAGTTCGTGCGCTTGGCAATCGAAGAGAAGCTGGAGCGTGACATGGTTCGGTTTCAGAACCGTGTTTCAGCAGTCCCGAAGCATATTTGAATCGGATGGATGATTTTCGTAGGTCATTCATTGTGCAAACTTTGATGATTTTTATACCAGTACGCGCGTAGGGGAGTAGTTGATGGGTAAATCCCAGGTTACCCGGATCAATCAATGGGCTTGGCACTCCTAGACGCGCTTATGGAATATTCCATATGACTCCTTGCTCCACCGCGGGGAACTGGAGCTGAAGTGGCTTGGTTCCACAAAAAGAAACTGATGATTTAGGAAAAGCTAGAGCGGGCTAGGGGACTTGATACTTTTCGGAGCAGTACGCGCGCGCGTAGAGCATCAACAAGCGACCTGTCTACGGCATCGCCAATAGGGGGCGATCACCATCCAATCGATTGGGGCCTGGCCGCGGTTTGCACCCAAGTTGGACAGTGCCCGCTTGAGAGGTGATCAGTAGAGAAAGGCCACAAGGGGGCATTGTCTTCAGCGCACCACCTGATAGCCGCCACCAGCGCCTCTCGCTTCCATTTGATTGCGTGTCAAAGATGCTTTGTGGCCATTGCTGTTTATTTCAATCTGCGTATAGCGATTTGAGCAGCTCAAACACCCCAATCGAGGCACAAGCCCTTAGAAGATTCGTTTTAATGTTGATATTGTTGCCTATCGACTCTGCGCGAAGGACTGCTTATGTCTTCTACTACTACGCTTGATGCCCAAGGCCAATTGCTGCTGGCGCTCCTAGTCGCTAGGCTCCCTTCCGCAAAACCTGCCAACCCACAAACCTTCATCGGCTATAAGCAAGCGCACGACCTCCTCGGCCTCCCTCAACTGCGAGAACGGTTTGGCGATAGCCTCAAGGCACAGGGGCTCGTTTCTCTGGCTGAATGGACGCATGACACCGGGAAACCTGCGATCACCGGTCTCGTCATTGATCGTGAGTCATTGATGCCTGGTCCAGGCTACTTTCAACTGTTTGGCAGACAGCCTGAGGACTTCACGTGGTGGCGAGGGGAGATTGAAAAATCGAAATGCTTCGATTGGTCGCCATTCCTCCCGCTGGAGCCAGTGCCGGAGCCACCTCTGGCCATCGATATTGATTGCCCAACTGGTCGCGAAGAAGTAACTATTTATCGGATCATTCGCGACACATTGTTGGCTCGGCAAGTTAAGCAGTTGCATAACTACCAGTGCCAGCTATGCGATCACACAATAGTACTGCCTGATGGAAATCGGTACGCTGAGGCCCATCATGTTCAGCCGTTGGGAGCCCCTCATGATGGACCAGACGTATTGGAGAACATCGTCTGTGTATGTCCGAATCACCACGCCGAGCTTGATTATGGCGTGCGTACTCTTAATCACACCGACCTGAACTTAGCAGATGGGCACTCAGTTGGCATTCGCTTTCTGTCCTATCACAATTCGAAGGTATACAAGATGCCTTCGACACCCGCAACCGATGGGGCGCCTTAACATGACTGCGGTAGACGAATTGGATCTTGTTGCCTTTTCTTTTTTCCGAGAGTTCGCACGCTGCGAGTATTGCCTCAAGGCCGTTGGTCTTCTGCTGGGTGCACCGAACAATCCTAAGGCAGACTGGGGGGCGTTTGCAGCACAGGTGATGGCTGTTTTCGATGAGCCCCCGAATGTAGAAACCAACGATGCGATCCGGTACTACCTAGCACACCCGCCTATGAAGCAAGTGTTTTTTGACGGTGTTCTTAGTTGGTCAAATGCGCCACCCAACTATCGGAACCAAGCAGAACTGGTTCTACTTCTAGTGCGTCGAGTGAGGAACAATTTATTTCATGGAGGGAAGTTCAACGGCCACTGGTTTGAGCCACAAAGGAGTGAGGAGTTACTTCGTGGGGGCCTGGTAATCCTACGAGCGGTAATTTTAAGCCACTCTAAGGTTCATGATGCATATGAAAATCGTGCGGACTGATCGGCTCTGATGTCTAAATGGCTGCCTTGAGTCGCTTTTTACCTGGTGCTAAAGGCAGCTTTGGGTTGAACCTGCCAATCACCACGGTGGGAGTCGGCTAAAAGCAGTTGCTCAGCGTCTACATTCTTGGGAGCGATTCACTCATTCTGATGCAGCAACTACTCTGCGCGCTGTTCTCGCCAAAAACCATCAATCCTTCCATTACCCCCCCCCCCGAAGCGCTCGATCACAAGGCAACCCTGCCAGCGGACCAAATCGCCGATGACATCCGTAAGCTGCTGACTCAACGCGGTGTGCTGGTTTTCCGCTAATTCATTTTCGAGGATTGAATCTGGCAGGCATTTTTAACGGCATTAATGGATACGGCTTTTTCCACTTTATCCGCTCAATACTGATGCCGCTGCGCAACTCCACGGACACCGTCAATGGTGTACTCCCTAAGCATCCACGCCCTACTTTCGCTCCAGACAAATTCGATCAACTCATGAGCGGTTCCCTGAATGCGCAACATCTCAATCAAATGCTCATCCTCTTTACCGCACTCCATCAGATAAAGTTCACGTGTCACAGCGGCAATAGTTTTGAGCCTTTGATCCAGCGGAGGGTGAGCGCTGTCGGCTCTGTAACCCTCATCGGTACCGAGCAGCATCAACTTGCGTCCACGTTTGAAACAATCTAGCGCGCTCAATACCAGCACTGATCCCAGATTTAAAAACGCTGAATAGTTCAATCCTCGAGCATTGTGCTCGCCCAAGGCCAGGCAAACTTGGGTAGCGATACTGTCCGCTTCGATCTCTTTTCGCTGTGCTACCACGGCATCTTCACCTCCAGCGCCACATTGGCCATCGAGTGAGTGACGCATGATGTGGTGACCATATTCATGGGCCAGAACGAACCAACTCATCGCTTCACTCAGATCCCCCATCAACATCATTTGGTCGTGCCCCTCAATCGGGATAGCACGACCAATTGCAGGGCTATACGGATCGAGCGAATAGTCCATGAGGAAAAATGCCCAGTCTTTTTGCAATTGTTCATCACGCAAGATCACTGACTTTATGTTTTCAAACTCCCAGACAACATACTTTTCATCTCCTGCACCCCCGCATGGCAATGAGCGTGCGACCAGTTTGGCCAAACGGTGAATTGCCGTTTGCAGATGCGCCGTCATCAAGATCACGCTGGCTTTGGTCATCATCAATGACTGCTGCATGGCTTCTAGACCATCGCCATGCAAGACGCCATACGAAACGCCCGAATGCATGGGAAAGCCTAACTTTTTCACCATGTCCTCAACTACTTGGCACGCACTTTCCATTGAGGCTTGTGAAATGGGCTCCTCATGTTCTCCGACTGCACGACCGTAGGTAGCTCGCAAGTCGCACTCCAAGCCGGGCAATTCGATGCCTGGGAACTGTAGCCGGATAAATTCCAAGGCCTCATCGAACTTCTCGTCCAGATTTTCAAAGCGCGACAAATCATCCGTTCCAAAGCGTTTTTGCTGTTGATTCCGATAATCATGGGCGGCCTCCAACTCACTGACCCTATCCCCACCCACGTCTTCAATCTCCACTTCCGCAGAGTGAATATTGTTACGATCATCCATGAGGCGCTTCCTTTTTCGTTTAGTTCGCCGGGCATGCGCGGCTTTTAGTGCAGGCCCGGTGGAGTGATGGGTTAGACCTTGTACATGTACTGTTGGATAAGCGCCCACAGCAATCCCGAGGCGCCAAAAAACATTACCGTGCTCAAAATAAAGTAAGGGACAACACGCATCTTCAGCTTCACAAGTGCCCAAATGGCTTGGCAAAAATTAAAAACGTGCAAGCTGAAACCGGTCGTCCCTAATATAACGCCAAGGACTTTTCCCGCGTCGGGAAAATAATTTATCAGTTCGGCTCCATTCTTAAACAAATAGAGGCCGGCGACCATAACAGTCGCAGCAATGCCATAGTTTCTGATGTTGTCGAAAATGAATTTCAACGTTACATCTTCTGGCTTTACGTTGATTAGTTGCAGCAAAAAATTATCGTCTTGTGAGTTTTCTTTTTCTTCGGACGTGTGACTCGCGGGGGTGTAGCAGTCTAATAAAAACTCTGTTTCACGATAATTCTTTTGGCGCCACTCACGCTGCTTCTTAGAGAAACGCTTGAAAGGCTTTATGTAGAGCGGAGTGCATTCCCACTTGACTCTTTCCCAGTCGTGTTTGAGAAGAAGTGCGATGCGATGGGTAAACGCTTTTAGGTCGTCGGACTCACCGGAGAACAGACGATCATAATGCGCCAAGATTGCACCGTCGTGAATTTTTTCCTTAGGGTTAATGGATGTTGCGAGACGTGCCCTGAGCGAAGCTACTGTCGCAGGTTTTTCACTAATCCTGTGTTCAACGTGAGCGATGGCGATTTCTTCACATAGCTTGCGCATGTTGTCTCGCCACTTCGTGCGTTCTTTCGTGACTTGTTCAAGCTGAACGGCACGCTCATCCTTGCGGAAAGCGATGAATGATGCGATCCAGCCGCCGACGGCAGTAAGGGAAATGCCGGCCAGCAGGGATGTAATGTCAATATCGAAGTTCATGGATGGCAACTTTAAATAGACACCACATGGTGCATTTGAACGCATCATGTAGTGGACAACATGAAAAATTGAGACCGTCGGAGTGCTTGGGAACAGGCAGGACACGGTAAAGGCGAGGGTTAATTTAACAACTCCTGCAGTTCCCTTCGCTAGCGGTGTTCAGGTTTGCGTAAAGATAACCTTGGTGAGCACGACCCACAATCCCTGCTTAACCGATCTATCAAGTCTGTCCGTTCTTGGTTACTAGCTGCCTATCGCCAACGTCAGCTTTCGGTTTTCAGCCCTTCGCAACAGGCAACAATCGACCCAGAGAGATCGCCAATCACCCGGCCTGCCTGTCAGCAAATAGGCAGGTTTGCGCCCGGATCTGACCGGTGATTCTTATCTGACCAGACGAGCCGTTTGCGGATCGTATGCAAAATCGGTAATCGACCCATCGCGAATGCGCTCAACCGCTTCATCGATCACATGCAGGGGCACCAGGAACCACTCCCTAGGTTTGACCGGATGGCCGAAGCGGTCTTCGATGGTTAAGTCCAGCTGCACAGCACCGAACAGGCGGTGGAAAATGTTTTCCAACCTGGTGCGGTTCAGGTTGTGCAACTTGTAAGTAGCGACCACCTCCACATCTGCCAGCAGGTAAGTGGCATCTTTGTCCGCCGCCGCGATGCGGGTTTCCACTTTCCCTCCGGTTACGCCGATCTTGTGGATCAGCTCACAGTGTTCCGTCACGTAGGGATGTTTGGACAGGCTGCGCAATACATAAATGGTGCCAGTCTCGATATCGTCCGGCTCGACAATGTCGCTGAACAGTGGGCCGGAATCTACTTTGACGATCCGAGATCCCGCATGCCCATCACTGTCTTTGTAGAGTGCCCGCTGCAAGGATCGTAATAGCAGATCGCTTTCTGTCTCATTGGAGTAGATGACGCGCAAACGGCCATTCGTCTCCGCATTCGGCGTCTTGTAGGTGTCTCCAACCTCGGCGACATAGGCAATGAGCCCGCTCAGAATAAAGAAGTCCCCTGCCTCGATGCTGGCGTTCTTTCCAAAAGGCTTGGTTACCCATAGTTTTCGTTTGAGGCCTGCTTCCACATCATCAAACAGTGGCTTAAATCTCTCAAAGTCTTTACATGGGTTCCGAGCGGCAATCTCTTCTGCCGCCTTTATTGCCGCACTGGAGCGTACATGCCGAAGCACGGTGATGTCGTCTTGGTCGACGGACTCACTTCCGATGCCCAGCTCGGCGAGCAAGGCGTCCTCATCTAAGCCATCCAAATTTACCGTGGCCTCCGCAGCACCTGACAATAGGCCGTGGCTATCCAAGCCTGCCAGTAGGGTTTGTGCTTCCGGTAACTTTCGCAGCTGATCCAGGCGCACGGCGTACAAGCGCTCAAAGATGCCGCTGCCTTCACCATGCAGTGGGGCGCGGTCATAGGCATGATAGAAGCGCTGAATGTCCTCGAAGCCAGAGATGATGCGTTCTTCGCGAGGAGTTCGAGTAGCTATCTTGAGCGAAGGTACTTCTACGCCCAGCGCATTTAGCAGGTCGTCATCGTTCATTTCAGCCATTAGCGGATTCTCCTTGCGCGGCTTTGGCTTGGGCGCGGTAACGTGCGAAAGCAACCACGCCTTCAGCCATTCGTTTTTCCCAGGCATCGGCGGAGTTGATGTCTGGCAGCCGGCCACGCTCGTTTTTGAACTGCAGGGCGCGCATTGCCAGATCACGTGCTTCGTCTTCGGGAATGCTTACCTTTTTGGCAGCAATAATGGCCTGCACCTGGCGCAAGGATTTTTCATCCATCGCCTTCGCCAGTACCGCATAGGCGGCATCAAATGGGTTAATGCGATCAATCAGATCAATGTCTAGCTCGCGCACGTTAACGAATTTGCGCACGCCTTCCAGCAGGGCCGTACTACCTTGAAAGGTGTCACCGTTGCTGGTATCGACCTGAGCCAACATCAATTTGGCTTGCTGGGTGATGTTCATGGCTGCTATGGCATGCTGACGGATTGCTTCTTGGTCGACCTCGCTCAAGTCTGGGTAGCGCTCGCGCACTATCTTGCCCATTCGCAGTTGGGTCAGCTCTTCGGGTAAGGTGTTTTCCTTATCGAATAGGCCGCGTTCCAGCACGGTTTTGTCTTGAAGGAAGCTGGTTACCACTTCGTTCAAGTCCTCTTTGCAGATGCGCGTGGCTTCTGTGCTTTGCGGCGTGGTCAGGCCGTTGATTTCTACATGGTACTGGCCTGTTGTTTCGTTTACGCCCAGATTGGTGCCACCTGATTGATAGCCCTCGCCACCGTTGTAAACGAAACCTTCTTTCGGCCCGGTATCTTTCGGGGTGAACTCATAACGCGGGGCGAGCACCTGTTCCATCAGCAGGCTGGCAGAAATGGCCTTGAGCATATCGTTCACCGCTTCAGCTACAGCCGCTTGGTCAGCCATAGGCTCAGCGATTAGGTTAGTGAAGCGCGAGCGCTCTTTGCCCTCCGCATCACGCGTGGCGCGTCCAATGATTTGGACAATTTCGGTCAGGCTCGAACGGTAACCGATGGTCAGCGCATGCTCGCACCAGATCCAGTCGAACCCTTCCTTCGCCATGCCCAATGCGATGATCACATCAACGTTGTCGCGGTTGTTCTTCTGAGTAGGATCTTTCAGTGCGCTCAGCACTTTGGAGCGCCTAGACGCATCGCTGTCATCCACCAGGTCGGCCACTTTCAGTGTGCGACCATCTTTTGCTTTAATGAGGTGGAAACCGGTGGCAGGGTCGACGCCCTGCCAATCGCCCAGCGAACTCATGATTTCGTTGACCTCTCGCTCCTTGTCTTTGAGGCTTTCGCGGGCATTTACGTTTGGAATGTGGACGATGGTTTTCAGTGCCGGGTCGAGCACCTTGGCGACCGCATCCACATACTTACCGGTGTAGAAGAAGTAACCAATATCCAGCGACTTGAGCCAGCGATAGCCATTGAGCTGTTCGTAGTAGGTGTACGTCACGGTTTCAAACTTATTTTCTTCCTCCGGGGCCAGCACCGCCTCGCTGTCGCCCCGGAAATAGGAGCCCGTCATGGCAACCAAGTGCACTTTGTCGCGGCTTATGAGCGCGCTCAGCTGGCTGCCCAGCTTGTTATCGGGGTTGGCGGAAACGTGGTGGAACTCATCGATGGCTATCAGGCGGTTGTCGAATGCTTCGATGCCCAGCTCTTCCACGGCATAACGGAAGGTGGCATGGGTGCAGACTAGCGATCTGTCGTTGCTGTTCAAGAAGGCGCGTACTGCGTCTACCTTGGACTTGGCCACACGTAGCTCATCGATGCCTGGTGCATTGCACAGATTCCACTGTGGGGCCACTTGCCAGTCCCAGTAGAAGCCATGTTGGCTCAGAGGTTCATCGGCGAAGCTGCTGCCAATAGAGCGCTCGGGCACTACGACGATTGCCTGTTGCAGGCCCTGGTTATTCAGTTTGTCCAAGGCGATAAACATCAGTGCGCGGGACTTGCCCGATGCCGGGGGCGATTTAATCAGCAGGTACTGTTCACCGCGCTTCGTGTAGGCACGTTCCTGCATGGTACGCATGCCTAGTTCATTGGCTTTGCTGGATGCTCCGGTGTGCGCTGTAGAAATCGATACCGACGGCACCGTGTATCTGTTTGTTGGGTTGGTCGTGTTAGTCACTGTAATTCATCCTCCTTGAGGGTGCCGGCGCCTGACAGTACACGTTCACTCTGTCCAATGCTGGGCAAGCTGGGTTTCAATCCTTCGCTCATGCCATTTTCCCTCGGGGCTTTTTCGTCGCAGACTTCTCTTTATCCGCTGTGATCTTGGTGTAGAGGTCAAACAGCTTTTCGAGTCGTTCGGTATCGTTTTTAAAGCGACGGCCAATATAGATGCGCTCCAACACTTCATCATTGCGCTCGTGGGCGTGGCGCAGGTTGGCCGGCATGGCACCGGGGGCGTACAGATCGGCGATAGTGTCGGGGAAGTGGGCTTCGCGGGCCAAGAGAATATCCTCAGCGCAGCGCGTCAGGTCTGCCTTGTTCTGCTCGGTAAGTAGCGGCACTGGGAAGGTGTTCCAGCCGAGGGTGTTGGAATAGCGGAAATCCGTTTTCATTTTCCCGCAGACCGTACCAATCCAGACTAGGTGCAAGCGGGAAGCAATCAGGGCCATGTTCCATAGCGGAGCATCGTAGAGCGCAAAAGCGAGGTTGGAAACGATGGTCCCAAAAGGCGCATAACCGCAGGGCAGATACTCGCGGGTTTCGGAGGAGACGCTAGGGACAATGAGCGTTGAATGCTTACCGAAGTACATTCTTTGGAATTGGTGCGGCTTTTCAGCAATGTCCCTTGCTGTCTTTCCGCCGTTGAGCCGCATAATGCGTACATCACGCAGACGTTGAGCAATAGGAGGGATTGTTTGGGCTTCAGCCAAGTGCTGATCCTCAATCCACAGGCAGTAACGCTCCAGGCCGCGAATCAACTCAGCAGAGCCATAAATCCGGCGAATAAATCGGCCTTGCTGCGCAGGTGTGAGTTGCAGGGCGTCGCGCTCGTCTCGTGAGAGCAGCAAATGACCGCCATCTATTGGCGTATTTCCGAAAGTCATTTCGCTCTGCGTACCCAAGGGCTGGCTAGTCTTATCTACAATGACACTACTGCCTGCCGCCAGATATGCATTGATGTGCGCACATTGGCGTTCGATGAGCTGTCCCGAGTCGTCCAGAGAGAACAAGCGCCTCGGATTGCGTGGCTGCGTGGTGATGCCAATGATGACTACAGTCACACCGGCATTGTGGCTCGCTAGATTGGCCCACCGAAAGGATGTGTGAGCAAATTCGATTTCTCGGCCACTGGCAAATATCTCCGGCCACAAGATTGGAACTTGCAGACCCTGGCAAATGGAGTTGGTGGATACAAAAGCCGCAGCAGAGCGGGTTTTAGTGCCGTAGTCAGCGGCCTTGATGAACCAGCCGGCAACATAATCGAGTGATTTCCAATTCTGGACTCGCTTATCAAAAAGAGTCTGCAAGTCAGCCTTTTGTTCGTCCTTCTGATCCCTTGAGCCAAGATACGGCGGATTCCCGCAGATATACGTTTCCCCACCTTCGTTCTCGAAATCAATTTCTGTCTGATTGATAGGCGTGCCAAATAAGTCATCGGCAAGCACTTTCACGCCTGTTCCAGTAGGCGGGCAAATGCTCAGCCAATCCAGCCGAAGCGCATTACCACACACAATCCAGTTCTGCGCATTCAGCGGTAAAAACTCGGCCAGTGCATCTTGCTGGCCTCGATACAGCACGTCGCATTGAAATTCGGCGATGATCAGCGCGAGGCGGGCAATCTCTGCCGGAAAATCACGCAGTTCAATGCCGCGAAAGTTGGTCAGAGGTATTTCGGACTTATTGTGAACCTCGCTCCGGCGGTGATTGATTTCGGCCTCGATCTCGCGCATCTGCTTGTAGGCGATGACTAGGAAGTTGCCAGAGCCGCATGCTGGGTCAAATACACGGATGCGCGCCATGCGTTTGCGTAGGTTGAGTAGTTTGGCTTTGTTGTCGCCGGCAGCCTCCAGTTGTGAACGCAGGTCATCCAGGAACAGGGGGTTCAAAACTTTGAGGATGTTGGGCACACTGGTGTAGTGCATGCCCAGTGCGCCGCGCTCTTCATCATCGGCCACGGCCTGGATCATGCTGCCGAAGATGTCCGGATTGATTCTTTGCCAGTTCAGGTTGCCAGCATGCAGCAGGTAAGTGCGCGCCATCCGTGTGAAGCGCGGCGCTTCGGTACTGCCAGAGAATAGACCGCCATTCACATAAGGGAACTTGTCTGCCCAACTGGGTAGGCGTGATTGTGTGCTGGCACGATCTTCACGCTTGATGTTCATGGCGCGGAAAATTTCCGCCAGCACCTGATGGGTGTTGGAACCATCGCGTTCGCTGTACTGCTCAACTGTCTTGGTGAACAGGCCAACACCAGTGAAAATGTCAGTATCTTCGGCGAAAAAACAGAAAACCAAACGCGCCATGAAATGGTTCATGTCGGCGCGGCGCTCGGCTTCAGCCCAATCCGGATTCTCGTTCAGAAGCTCGACGTACAACTTGTTCAGGCGGCTGGTGGCGCGCACGTCGATGGGGTTGTCCTTGATCTCCTTAATAGTGGAGATGCCGGCCAGCGGAAGCAGGAAACCGAAGTGATTGGGTAAGTCCGGATAGTTGCAGGTGATGGTTTCACCTGTGATCAGCTCTTCAGCCTCCAGCGTCTGCCCGTCGGTGGCAAGGATGAACTTTGCTTTGGCTCTTGCAGTGGCTGGGCTGTTTCGCAACGCATTGAGCGTGTCGCCCACGGTACCGGGCTCGCAGGTGGCGATATGAATGTTGCTACGCAGCAGTACGCCCCCGGGTACGTCCGAAGCATTGTTGTTACCCGCACGCAGACGTTTGAGTGCCGTTTCTTTATTGCCGAATGCGGCCAGAAAAGTGAACGGAAATTCCGCCGCGTCAAAGGGCTCAAGGGCCAGGTCCGATATGGCGGACTCAATTTCTACTGCATTCATGGTTTAACACTTTCCAGATCGCTGATGCGCGAAGGCGGCGTTTTCAGCCGCGAGAATTTTTTTCTGATGGTTATGTTCCGGCCAGCACATACCGTTCTGTTGGCTTGTTTTCAGCTCCGGCGATTAAGCCGCTTCGGTTTTCCGGATTTGCTGTGCGTCAGACGAGCCCTAAGCCAATGACCGGGAGTTTGATGCCGGGAATGATAAAGGAAGGCGGTTCTGCCATGCGAAAAAAGTCTTAGACCTTTCCGTGTTTTCTGCAGACGCTTCGGGTCGTTCTCTGCCGGCGCCATTTCGGCGTGCAGTGTTCATCCTTGGTGAAAGCGGCACTCAGCGTTAAATCAATTGGATGGTGATCGCCCGCTCTAATTGGCTATGCGGTAGACAAACCGGCTAGTGATGTTCTACATGCGCGCCACCGCTCCGAAAACTATCAAATTCGCTGCCCTTTAGTTTTTTCACATGTCGTCAATTCTTTTTGGCGACGGCTGAAAACACCTCAGGCGTTCTTGAGTCGAGCCTTGACACACTCAAGCTTCTCTTGAATGACCAACACGGACGTGCTCATGCTCTCCCGAGTGGCGGTTTTTGACATCGCTGGCGGCAGCTGCTGGTCGAGTGCAGTTGGCGGTTGCCAAAGAAATCGAGTCGACGGAGAAGCGGATAGCACAGCGCTTAGGTGTGGGTCAAAGTGTGGGTCAAAGATGGCGTATGGCCTGAGGCCCTTATTCTGCTTGGCTCTCAGGCATTAAAAAGCCGGCTTGTGGCCGGCTTCTCGGGGACTGGCTTGGTTCATTTTTGGTAAACCGCGCCAGCCTTCAAAACGTACACCCGGATCTTGGGACTTGGCGAGAAAGTCATCTGCCTTGTCGGTGCGATCAGGGCCGCTTGGCGGGTCGATGCGCAAATGTGGGGCGCAGCATACTGATTTTTTTGTGAAATTCCCAGCTTGGTGTGTGAGATGGGGTTCCTGGGTGGGCGAATTGGGTGGTCTGGTGTTTGTTCGCTAGCTCTTGTAGGAGCGAGCATGATCGCGAAAAACCGGAGAACGCTGCGGGGTGCCAGATTTCCCGCGTAATCGTTGACGTCCATCGCGAGCATGCTCGCTCCTACAGAAACGGAAGCGGTGGCCGGCGTTTGTTCAGGGTTGACCACCAGAATACCCAGCCCAGTACCCTGATGTTCTGCTCTTCGATTTGCGCGGGCCTGAAGATTTCATCGGGGTAGTCCGCGCGGTTATGGCTGCGCAAGCGCAAGGAGTTGCCCGGCATTCGGTGCAGGTATTTGATGCGCAGCATGCCGTCATGTTCGATTGCGTAGATTTCGCCATCGACAATCTGGGTCAGCCCGCGATCGATCGCCAGGGTGGAGCCGTCATCGATTTTCTCGGCCATGCTGTTGCCGATCATGGCGGCGCCGATGGCGTCGGTGTGATTGATTTCCAGGAAGTCGAGGTGGCTGCGGGGCAGGCGCAGGCATTGTTCGCGGTCTTCGATGACGTGGGTCTTGTTGGAGCCGGGGGCCGTGATCACTTCCTTGTAGAACGGCAATTCGATGTCGATGGGTTCGACCACGGTGTAGACACCTCGGATCGCCTGGGCGTCGAAGGTGTTGCCGGAGTCGTCGAGCAGGCGCAAGTGCCTGGCGTCTTTCAAGCCTTCGCCGGTTTTCAGCCAGTCGCTGTTGACCGAGAGTTTCCTGGCGACTTCTTCCATGCAGTGGGCGGGCACGCCGCGGCTGTACCAGTTGTGTACATTTTGCGGAGCCGTATCCAGGAATTCGGCGAATCCTGTCGTCGTGATGTTCGCTGCTTCAAGGAGCGCTTTAAACCGAGGGCCGCTAGTGTTCTTTTTCATGACCGGGAGTCTACTGGCGCCGGTCAGGGGTTTGAATAAACGTCCCGTTCAAATTTCGCGGGAAATTTACGACTGGATGTGAGACGTGTTGGGTAAAAAATAAACATGAAAACCTTGGGATGTGGCGAGATAAACAAACTGTTTAAAGCGGCTTTACAGGCGCCCAAAAAAAACCCCGGATCAACCGGGGTTCTTCTCGAAACTGATGGCTCAAAGCCTGCAGCTGCTCTTAGCCTTTATAGTTGGCAACCGACTGGGTGATCGCAGCACGGGCGGCGTCTGCGCCGTCCCAGCCTTCGATTTTCACCCATTTGCCTTTTTCGAGATCTTTGTAGTTCGCGAAGAAGTGCTCGATCTGCTGGATCAGCAGTGGAGGCAGGTCGGTGTATTCCTTCACGTCGACGTACAGCTGGGACAGCTTGTCGTGTGGAACCGCGATCACTTTGGCATCGCCGCCGCCATCGTCGGTCATGTTCAGGATGCCGACTGGGCGAGCGCGGATCACCGAACCTGGAGCAACCGGGTAAGGGGTTACGACCAGCACGTCGAGGGGGTCACCGTCGTCTGCCAGGGTGTTCGGGATGTAACCGTAGTTGGCCGGGTAGAACATAGGGGTGGCCATGAAACGGTCAACGAACAGGCAATCGCTGTCTTTGTCGATTTCGTATTTGATCGGCGCGTGGTTGGCCGGAATCTCGATCGCGACGTAGGCAGGTCTTTGCCAGCCGGAATCTTGCTGTAGCTCATTGGGCGTTGCCCCCGTTAGTTGACCAGAAACACTTGGCCGGATTGACCAAAAAGTGGCGGCGATTATAGGCATATTCCTACGGCGACGCCACGTACCAGAGGTCGTGTAGACCTTAGTCGTGTGCCTGATAGACCGGGTTCTCGGCCAGAAGTTGCCGCAGCCTCGCCAGCGGGTCCTGGCGATAGAACAGCTTGAGTTGCTCGTAGACCTGTGGATAAGCCTCGTGCAGCAAATCCGGGGCACTGAAGAAGTATTCGCTGGTGACGGCGAAAAACTCGGCCGGGTTTTCCGCGGCATACGGATCAATGGCAGTCTCGGCGTCTGGATTGCGCTCCAGTTGGCGGTCGAGGTCGTCGTAGGCCTCTTGCATGATCCTGGCCCAGTCGCTGACGCGCATGTTCGCGTGCAGCGGGGGCAAGCCGTTGGCATCGCCATTGAGCATGTCGAGCTTGTGCGCCAGTTCGTGGATCACCAGGTTGTAGCCCTCCCAGCCACCGCTGGCCATGACCCCGGGCCAGGCCAGGATGATCGGCCCTTGCTGCCAGGCTTCACCGCTGTGCTCGCCGTCCCATTCGTGCACGACCCCACTGGCGTCGCGATGGCGCTGGGGGCTGAGGAAGTCGTCGGGGTAGAGGACGATTTCGTGAAAGCCCTGATACCAGTTCAGGTCGCCCAGATGCAGCAACGGCAGTTGCGCCTGGGCGGCGAGCAGCAGGCGTTGTTCCTGATGCAGCTCGACACCGGGCAGGGCGGTCAGGTGTTTGTCTTGCAGAAACAGTACGCAGGCTTCACGCAGCCACTGGTCTTCGGCGGCGCTGATGCCATCCAGGAAACTCAGGTGATGACGCACCCGCTGCCACATGTCGTCGGCTATCGGGTGCCTGGCCAGGATGCGTCGACGTCGCCAGGCGGCAAGGGACCACATCCTGTCAGCGCGATGCGGTTTTGGAGTTCGAACTGCCAAAACGGCTGCGCACGACACCAATGATCATCGGCACCAGCGACAGCAGGATGATGCCGACCACCAGCAGCGACAGGTTCGATTTGATGAAGGGTACGTTGCCGAAGAAGAAACCCAGGGTGACCAGGCCGCCGACCCAGAGCACCGTGCCCAGCACACTGAAGGCGAAGAAGCGCGGGTAAGGCATTTTCGCGACGCCGGCGACGAAGGGGGCAAAGGTGCGGATGATCGGCAGGAAACGCGCCAGGGTCACGGTTTTGCCGCCGTGTTTGTCATAGAAATCGTGGGTTTGTTGCAAGTAGTCGCGCCGGAAGATCTTCGAGTTCGGGTTGCTGAACAATCGTTCGCCCGCCGTTCGTCCGATGATGTAGTTGGTGCTGTCACCGAGGATCGCCGCGAGCATCAGCAAGCCGCCCAGCAATACCGGGTCCATCCCGCCACCGGCCGCGACGGCGCCAGCGATGAACAGTAGCGAATCGCCCGGCAGGAAAGGCATGACCACCAGGCCGGTTTCACAGAAGATCACCAGGAAGAGAATGGCGTAGATCCATGGCCCGTAGTTGTTGACCAGCAAATCGAGGTAGACATCGAGATGCAGGACGAGATCGAGCGGGTTGAAATCCATGGACGGCACCTGTGGTAACGGCCCGGTTCGGCAGGCCTGCGGATGACTTCGCGTAAGACTACAGACAGGAGGTAGTTTTTCTTACAAGCCGGAAAGAACGGAATTATACGGGCTGGGAAGTGAAAAGCGCGTAGGGTTTGTAGCAGGGGATTTCTGCGAGAACCAGATCGCAGCCTTCGGCCGAACGCTGCGATCTTTTTTCCTTACAACTCGTCGCTGATCGGCAATACGTAGTTCTTGAACTCGGTGTCTTCCTTGAATCCGATGGATTCGTAGGTTTTTTGTGCCACTTCGTTGTTGCTGCTGGTGGACACGCGCATGCGCACCGCGTTGGTTTCCTTGGCCATTTTCTTCGCGGTGCGGATCAGGTTGTCGGCGACCAACTGGCGGCGGGCGTCTTCGGCGACGTAGATGTCGTTTAGGATCCAAACGCGCTTGAGCGAAAGCGAAGAAAAGCTGGGGTACAGCTGACAGAAGCCCAACAGTTTGTTGCTGTCGTCATCGGACAGTGCCAGGTAGATCACCGATTCCTTGCGCCGCAGGCGTTTCTCGAGGAACGCCCGGGACGAGTCCGGGTACGCCAGGGAGCCATAAAACTCGCGATATTTGACGAACAATGGGGTGAGCAGGTCCAGGTGTTCGAGGGTCGCTTGAATAATCCGCATGGTAGTTCTCGTCTTCAAGTGGCTGTCTTCACGTGCTTTGGCGGCAAAGGATACTCACTGGCAGCCGTGCATCGATCCTGCCTGAAAAGGATGAGAAAGTGCAATGCGGAAGCGGTTCAGGCTTGCGGTGAATCCAGTAGGAAATTTCCTTTAATGTCCGCTCCTGCGTCTGACTCCAGCGTTTGCACCTGCGCTTCGTCCTTCAGGTTGACTCCGGATAACTGTCGCCGGCACGCCTCGCGCATCAAATAAAGCAAACGGTGTGCCGCCATGCCGTAAGTCAGGCCTTCGAGGCGTACATTCGAGATGCAGTTGCGATAGGCGTCGGTCAGGCCGACCTTTGGATTGTAGGTGAAATATAATCCCAGGCTGTCTGGAGAGCTCAGGCCAGGGCGTTCGCCGATCAGTATCACGGTCATTTTTGCACCCAACAGTTCGCCAATTTCGTCGGCTACCGCGACCCGGCCCTGTTCTACCAGTATCACCGGTGCCATAGACCATCCGTCGGCTGAACTCTGCTCTGCAAAGCGTGCCAGGAACGGCAGTGTGTGGCGATGCACAGCCAATGCCGACAGCCCATCGGCGACCACGATGGCGAGATCGACCCCCGCAGGATTGGCTGCGGCGTATTCACGCAGTTTTTTTGCCGACTCCACGCTCAATTTTCGCCCCAGATCGGGGCGTTGCAGATAGCTGTTGCGATCAGTTGCAGCGCTATGCAGCAACAGGCTGTCACGACCGCATTCGGCCAATTGCTCGCTGAGGGCGACATGATCGAACGGCAAGTGCACCGCGTCTCGCGCCTGGGCGTGGGCAAACTGAAAGTCTAGTTGTGCGCGGGTCGGCAGGCTGGTGCCGGTGCGGCCCAGGGCAATGCGTGCGGGGGTCAGGCGTCGCAGTTCCAGCCACGGGTTGTGCGGATCAAAAGGTGGTTTTTCCATATCGACACTCATCCCAATTGCGCCAAGGCCTGGCGGAAGGCCGGCGGCAGGCTGTTACCGAAGAGGACCTTGCCGTCCGGCTGCGTGAAGATGCCCATTTTCGCCAGCCATTGCTCGAACTCCGGCGCAGGCTTGAGCCCCAGCGTCTGGCGGGCGTACAGCGCATCGTGGAACGACGTGGTCTGGTAGTTGAGCATGATGTCGTCGGAACCGGGGATGCCCATGATGAAGTTGATCCCGGCGACCCCGAGCAGGGTCAACAGGGTGTCCATATCATCCTGGTCGGCCTCGGCATGGTTGGTGTAACAGATGTCGCAGCCCATCGGCACGCCCAGTAGCTTGCCGCAGAAGTGGTCTTCGAGGCCGGCGCGGATGATCTGCTTGCCGTTGTAGAGGTATTCGGGGCCGATGAACCCGACTACGGTGTTCACCAGGAACGGCTTGAAATGGCGGGCCACGGCGTAAGCCCTGGTTTCGCAAGTTTGTTGGTCGACGCCGTGGTGGGCATTGGCCGACAGGGCGCTGCCCTGGCCGGTTTCGAAATACATCAGGTTCTTGCCGAGCGTACCGCGGTTGAGGCTCAAGCCGGCGTCGTATCCTTCCTGGAGTACATTGAGATTGATGCCGAAGCTGGCGTTGGCCGCCTCGGTGCCAGCGATCGACTGGAATACCAGGTCCAGGGGGACGCCGCGATTGACCGCTTCGATCGAGGTGGTGACATGGGTCAGCACACAAGCCTGGGTCGGGATTTCGTAGCGTTGGATGATCGCATCGAGCATTTCCAGCATGGCGCAGATCGAGGCGATGCTGTCGGTGGCCGGGTTGATGCCGATCATGGCATCACCGTTTCCGTGCAGCAGGCCATCCAGAATACTCGCGGCAATGCCGGCCGGTTCGTCCGTCGGGTGGTTGGGTTGCAGGCGGGTAGACAGGCGACCGCGCAGGCCCAAGGTGCCGCGGAACTGCGTAACGACCCGGATTTTCTGCGCGACCAGCACCAGGTCCTGTACGCGCATGATCTTCGACACGGCAGCCGCCATTTCCGGGGTCAGGCCGGGGGCGAGGGCGCGCAGGACCTGTTCGTCGGCGGCGTCGCTGAGCAGCCAGTCGCGAAAACCGCCGACAGTGAGATGGCTGACCACTGCGAAAGCCTGTTTATCGTGGGTGTCGATGATCAGTCGGGTGACTTCATCGGTCTCATAGGGAATCAGGACTTCCTGCAGGAAGTGGCTCAGCGGGATGTCGGCCAACACCATCTGCGCAGCGACGCGCTCGCCGTCATTGAGGGCGGCGACGCCGGCCAGATAGTCCCCGGAGCGTGCCGGGGTGGCCTTGGCCATCACTTCCTTGAGGTTTTCAAAGCGGTAGGTCTGGGCGCCGACGGAATGGGCATAAACGGCCATGGGCGGTGTCCTCCAAATAACTCAAATTCACTGCTTATCCTTTGTAGGCGCTGTCGAGTGCAGCGCCTACAGGGGGGTGGTATGCACCTTAATAGGGCGGTGCCGGGCTGCTAGATACCTTCGAGCATAGCGTCCGCCGGTGCTTCGGAGCGCTGCCGCGCGGTCAATTGGAAATACAGGTAGCCGGCCGCCATGAAGCCAAGGAAGACCAGGCCGATCAAGGTGTTGAACCACGCCATCGCGACCAGGCACACCAGCGCCAGGAACAGCGCGATCCCCGGTACGATCGGATAACCCGGTGCGCGGAAGGTGCGCTCGAGGTTCGGCTCGGTTTTACGCAGTTTGAACAGGCTCAGCATACTGATGATGTACATGACGATGGCACCAAATACCGACATGGTGATCATCGCCGCCGTCAGCGACATGCCTTGCAGGTTGACCAGGCCATCGCTGTAGATCGCTGCAATGCCGATCACGCCACCGGCCAGGATCGCCCGATGTGGGGTCTGGAAACGCGAAAGCTTGGCCAGGCTGCGTGGCAGGTAACCGGCGCGGGCCAGGGCGAAGAATTGCCGCGAGTAACCGAGAATGATCCCGTGGAAACTCGCCACCAGGCCAAACAGGCCGATCCAGACCAGCATGTGCATCCAGGTCGAATTGTTGCCGACTACCGCTTTCATGGCCTGGGGCAGCGGGTCATTGATGTTTGCCAGTTGACGCCAGTCGCCGACGCCACCGGCCATTACCATTGTGCCGATGGCCAGGAATACCAGGGTCAGGATGCCGCTGACGTATGCCCGGGGAATTGTACGTTTCGGGTCCTTGGCTTCCTCGGCGGCCATGGCGGCGCCTTCGATGGCGAGAAAGAACCAGATGGCGAAGGGAATGGCGGCGAAAATGCCGGGAATGGACGCGATAGTGAATTCACTGGAGCCAGACCAGCCATTGAGCACGAAATTGCTGAAACTGAACCCAGGCGCGACCACACCCATGAACACCAGCAGTTCGGCGACGGCCAGCACGGTCACCACCAGTTCGAAGGTGGCGGCGATGCTGACGCCGAGAATATTGAGGGTCATGAACACGAAGTAGGCGCCGACGGCGGCGATTTTCGGGTCCAGTTCCGGGTATTGCACATTCAGATAGGCACCGATGGCCATGGCGATGGCCGGGGGCGCGAAAACAAACTCGATCAGGGTCGCGATACCGGCGATTAATCCGCCTTTTTCACCGAAGGCTCGCCGACTGTAGGCAAATGGCCCGCCGGCATGGGGAATCGCCGTGGTCAACTCGGTGAAACTGAAGATGAAACAGGTATACATCGTTGCCACCATCAGGGCGGTGACGAGGAACCCCAGGGTCCCGGCGGTGCCCCAGCCGTAACTCCAGCCAAAGTACTCGCCGGAAATCACCAAGCCAACGGCAATGCCCCATAAATGCAGGGTGCCGAGTGTGGGTTTGAGCTGTGTGGTAGTTGTCATAAGTCCTCGCTGGCCTTTTTGATTGGACTTTCGGGTGCTGCGTTTGGGTGGATTGCGGGCACGCAAAGGCCGTGCCAGAGCGGCCAAGGGCAGTTGTGCTGTGTCATTAGGGACGCCTTCGCGAGCAGGCTCGCTCCCACAGTGCGCGGGGTCGGCCCCACAAAACCCCTGTGGGAGCGAGCCTGCTCGCGAAGGCGGTGGGGAGGCGGCACGGAAATCCCGTGCCGCCCCCGGTCTTTTAGAAGAAGCCCAGCGGATTGATGTCGTAGCTCACCAGCAGGTTCTTGGTCTGCTGATAGTGGTCGAGCATCATCTTGTGGGTTTCACGGCCGACGCCGGACTTCTTGTAGCCACCGAACGCGGCATGCGCCGGGTACAGGTGGTAGCAGTTGGTCCACACGCGACCCGCCTTGATCGCCCGGCCCATGCGATAGGCGCGGTTGATGTCGCGGGTCCACAGGCCGGCCCCCAGGCCGAACTCGGTGTCGTTGGCGATGGCCAGGGCTTCGGCTTCGTCCTTGAAGGTGGTGATGCTCACCACCGGGCCAAAGATTTCTTCCTGGAAC
>LNAP01000367.1_pt2 | contig 63059 bp, 66 predicted proteins | sample 602601 | NCBI WGS metagenome assembly LNAP01 (sample SAMN02440304, study PRJNA202911) | soil metagenome | biome: Subtropical and temperate rainforests or woodlands; isolation source: soil samples (1 kg each in a 20% v/v slurry with milli Q water) were... ...
TGACCCCGACGCCGCCGATGCGCCCGCAACCGTGACCTCGCCCAAGGCGGCGCAATAAGGAGCCCTTATGCTATTTCAATTATTTACTCGTGGCGCCGCCAAGGCGCATCGCTTGCTTGCTACCGGCCTGTTAAGCGCGGGGCTGGCTTTAGCCGCCACCGGCGCGACTCAGGCTCAACAGCCCGTGGATCAGCACGCGGCGCCCAACGATTTTGTGCAGGTCGTCGGCAATAACGCCCTGGACGCGGTTCGCAACGATGCGAATACGCAAAAAGGCGATTTGACGCGCATTAACGAACTGGTTGACCAGTACGTGCTGCCCTATGTCGACCTGGAAAAAACGACCCGTTTAGCGGCAGGACAGAATTGGCGCAAGGCGACCGCGCAGCAGAAGAAGGATCTGATTGAGGCCTTCAAAGGCACGCTGATTCGTACCTACAGTGGGGCTTTGAAGGATGTGCACAAGATCAAGGCGCTGAATATTCTGCCCTTCCGAGGGGATGTAAATTCCAGCGATGCCGTGGTGCGCTCTACATTCAGCCAGCATAACGGGCCCTTGATTGCCGTGGATTACCGGCTTGAAAAAACACCTGCGGGCTGGAAGATTTACGATCTGAACGTCGAGGGCATTTGGCTGATTCAGAACTATCGCAATCAATTTTCCCAGCAAATTTCGCAAAACGGGATTGACGGCTTGATTGCCGCCTTGAACACCAAGAATCAATAGGCCGCTACGGCCCCTTCCGCCCCCGCACACGACGGGGAGGAAGGCGACTTTGCGAAAGGGGCCTTCTTTCTTGATTCGCTTATATAATGGTGTGCTTGGCTCAATGATGGGCCAACCACTTATTCCATTTCCAGATCAACCGGAAACGGGGTCGGCTTCGCTTGCCGTACAAACATGTACCGCCAGCGCTTCGCCTTCGTGTTCACAATTGATCTGGAAATGGAATTACTAATTATATGTCTGCGCTTACTCTAGAAAATATTTCCAAGATTTATCCGCCACGTTCCGCTGGCTGGAAAAAATGGCTCTCTTCCTCGCCCTCCGCAAAAGGCTTCCAGGCACTTAATGATGTCAGCCTGACGGTGGAGCACGGCGAGTTTTTTGGCCTGCTTGGCCCGAACGGCGCGGGCAAAACGACGCTTATCTCTATTTTGGCGGGCCTGGCGCGTGCAACAAAGGGTACGGCACGTATTTGCGGCCACGACGTCATCACCGATTACAAACAATCGCGCCGCTCACTCGGCGTGGTTCCGCAAGAACTGGTCTATGACCCATTCTTCACGGTGCGGGAAACCCTGCGTTTGCAGTCGGGCTATTTTGGCCTGCGCAACAACGACGACTGGATCGATGAAATTCTGGCCAATCTGGGTCTGACCGATAAGGCCGACGCCAATATGCGCGCGCTATCGGGCGGCATGAAGCGCCGGGTACTCGTGGCGCAAGCGCTGGTGCATCGACCGCCGGTCATTATTCTGGACGAACCCACCGCCGGCGTCGACGTCGATTTGCGCCGTACGCTGTGGGAATTCATTTCACGTCTGAATAAAGAAGGCCATACTATTTTGCTGACGACCCATTACCTGGAAGAAGCCGAGGCGCTGTGCGGGCGTATTGCCATGCTCAAAAGCGGCCGTATCGTGGCGCTGGACACCACGCAAGCGCTCTTGGCCCGGGTAGGCGGAGCCGACCTGGAAGACGCTTTCGTGCGCATTATGCACCACGAAGACGAAATGGCTGAACTTGGGGCGGCAGCATTATGAGCACCCCCATGATTCAAGCGCGCACCGATCTGGGATCGGGCTTTTCGACCCTGCTTGGCAAGGAACTTTCGCGGTTCTGGAAAGTCGGTTTTCAGACCATTGCCGCACCGGTGTTAACGGCACTGCTTTATTTGCTGGTGTTTGCACACGTTCTTGAAGGGCGCGTGCAGGTGTACAACACGCTGCCGTATACCTCGTTTCTAATCCCCGGGCTCATTATGATGAGCATGCTGCAAAATTCTTTTGCCAACCCCTCGTCGTCGCTGATTCAAAGCCGCATTACGGGCAATCTGGTTTTCGTGCTGTTGCCGCCGTTGTCGCACCGCGAGATCTTCAGCGCGTATCTGCTGGCGGCGATTGTGCGCGGCTTATGCGTGGGGGCCTGTATCTGGGTGGTAGCGCTGTTCTTCACGCCTCTGGGAGCCACTCATATTTTGTGGGTACTGGCGTTTGCGGTGCTGTCTTGCGGCATTATGGCGGCCCTGGGCATTATTGCCGGGCTGTGGTCCGAAAAATTCGATCAGTTAGCCATGTTTCAAAACTTCCTGATCATGCCGGCCACGTTTTTGTCGGGTGTGTTTTACTCTATTCACAGCCTGCCCCCCTTCTGGCAAGCCGTCTCGCGTTGGAATCCTATTTTTTACACCATCGACGGATTTCGCTACGGCTTTTTCTCTGTGTCGGATGTCTCGCCGTGGCAAAGCCTGGCCGTTGTATCCGGCGTATTCGTTGCGCTGTGTCTGTACACGCTGCGCCTTTTAGCCACCGGCTATAAATTGCGGAATTAATCATCATGCAGCCTACCCCCGAACAAGTGCGTCAGTACATTGCCGATAACCTGCCTTGCGAGCACATTGAAGTGCAGGGCGACGGCGCACACTTTGAAGCCATTATCATTAGCCCAGCCTTCGAGGGAAAGCGCCTTATCGCGCGCCATCAACTGGTGTACACCGCCTTGGGCGAACGCATGAAAGCGGAAATCCATGCCCTGTCGATGCGCACCCTGACCCCTGCCGAATACAAGGCTGATCTGAATGGATAAACTTCTTATCACCGGTGGCAATCGCCTGAATGGCGAAATTACCGTGTCGGGCGCCAAGAATGCGGCATTGCCCATTTTGTGCGCCAGCCTGCTCACCCAAGACACCTTGACGCTCAGCAACGTACCGGCCCTGAAAGACATTGGCACGACGCTAAAGCTGCTTAGCCAGATGGGCGTGCAGGCACACCGCAATGGCGATGACGTCGTTACCCTGACCGCTGATCAGGTCAACAGCGTGGAAGCGCCCTATGACCTGGTCAAGACCATGCGCGCGTCCATTCTGGTGCTCGGCCCGTTGCTGACCCGCTTTGGCGAAGCCAAAGTCAGTTTGCCGGGTGGCTGCGCCATCGGCCAGCGTCCGGTCGATCAGCACATCAAGGGTCTGGCGGCGCTGGGCGCCGACATCAAGATTGAACACGGCTTTGTTATCGCCAAGGCTAAACGCCTTAAGGGCGCATCGATCCGCACCGATATGGTCACGGTTACCGGAACGGAAAACCTGATGATGGCGGCGGTGCTGGCCCAGGGCCAGACCGTGCTGGAAAATGCCGCGCGCGAACCCGAAATTGTCGATCTGGCCGAGCTGCTGATCAAAATGGGCGCCCGCATCCAGGGCCATGGCACCGACCGCATCGTCATCGACGGCGTCGATGCCCTGCACGGTGCGCAGCACCAAATTGTGGCCGACCGCATTGAAGCCGGCACCTTCTTGTGCGCGGTGGGCGCGACCGGCGGCGAAATTATCTTGCGCCGCGCGGCCCCCGAAACCATGGGCGCCATTATCGACAAGCTCCAAGAGGCCGGCCTGACCATCGAATGCGGCCCCGACTGGATTCGATGCGCCATGAACCAACGTCCCAAAGCGGTGGGTTTTCGCACCTATGAATACCCAGCCTTCCCCACCGATATGCAGGCCCAGCTGATGGCGTTAAACACCATTGCCGACGGCACGGCGGTCATCACCGAAAACATTTTCGAAAACCGCTACATGCACGTGCAGGAATTGGGCCGCATGGGCGCTCAGATCGACATCGATGGCCACACCGCCGTCGTCACCGGCGTGCCTGCGCTGTCGGGCGCGACCGTCATGGCCACCGACCTGCGGGCCTCGGCCAGCCTGGTCATCGCCGGCCTGGCCGCGCAAGGCGACACCACCGTCGAACGCATTTACCATCTGGACCGCGGCTACGAACGCATGGAACACAAATTGCGTTCCGTGGGCGCCAACATTCAACGCCTGAGCAAAGAAAACGCATGAGCTCTGATCGCATCGCGAAGCCGCTAACGCTGGCCCTGTCCAAAGGGCGCATTTTTGAAGAAACGCTGCCCTTGCTGGCGGCCGCCGGCGTACACGTCGCCGAAAGCCCCGAATCGTCGCGCAAGCTTATTTTGCCCACCAGCGACCCGGGCCTGCGCCTGATCATTGTGCGTGCTTCCGATGTGCCTACTTACGTAGAATACGGCGCCGCCGATTTCGGCATTGCCGGCAAAGACGTTATGTTTGAACACGCCGCCACCAGTTCAGGCGGCTTGTATCAGCCGATCGACCTGGACATCGCCAAATGCCGCCTGTGCGTGGCGGTACGCGAAGGCTTCGACTACGAAGGCGCGGTGCGGCAAGGCTCGCGCCTGCGTGTTGCGACCAAGTATGTGCAGGCCGCGCGCGCAAAGGCGTGTATATCGACCTGATCAAACTGTATGGCTCGATGGAATTGGCGCCGCTGGTCGGGCTGGCCGACGCCATCGTCGACCTGGTTTCCACGGGCAATACGCTTAAAGCCAACCATCTGGTGGCAGTCGAAGATATTGTCGAGATCTCGTCACGTCTTATCGTTAACCAGGCCTCGCTGAAAACGCGTGCGGCCGCGCTTCAACCCCTGCTCGACGCCTTTGCGCGCGCCTCGGCGAACTAAGGTAAGGTATACCTATGGCCCTCATTCAACGCTTAAGCACCCTCTCTGAGAATTTCGCCAAAACGCTGCGCACTCTGCTGGCGTTCGATGCCTCGCAAGACGAGTCCATTGAACGGGTCACGGCCGAGATCCTTAAAAACGTGCAGCAGCATGGCGACGCCGCCCTGCTCGACTACACCGAGCGTTTTGACAAGGTGCCTGCCGCTGATGTGGCCGCACTTGAAATCCCTCGCAGCGAATGGCTGGCCGCGCTTGACTCGCTGCCGCAAGACCAGCGCCAGTCGCTGGAAACGGCGGCAGAGCGGGTAAGAACGTATCACGAGCATCAGCGTGCCCAGAGCTGGACCTACACCGAGGCGGACGGCACCATCCTGGGCCAGAAAATCACACCGCTGGACCGCGTGGGCCTGTATGTGCCCGGTGGCAAAGCCGCCTATCCCTCGTCGGTGCTGATGAATGCGATTCCCGCCAAAGTGGCGGGCGTGCCCGAAGTCGTCATGGTGACCCCCACGCCTAATGGCGTGCGCAACCCCATCGTGCTGGCCGCTGCCGCGATTGCCGGTGTGGATCGAATCTGGGCCATTGGCGGAGCGCAAGCCGTCGGCGCCCTGGCCTACGGCACTCAAACCATAGCCCCCGTCGATAAAATCGTCGGCCCCGGCAACGCCTATGTGGCGGCCGCCAAGCGCCGCGTATACGGCACGGTCGGCATCGACATGATTGCCGGGCCCAGCGAAATTCTGATCATTGCTGATGGCACCACGCCCGCCGACTGGATCGCCATGGATCTATTTTCGCAAGCCGAACACGATGAACTGGCGCAAGCCATTTTGCTGTGTCCTGACGCCGCCTATTTAGACCAGGTCGAGGCCGCCATCGAACGCCTGCTGCCCACTATGCCGCGCGCCGACATTATTCGCGCCAGCCTGAGCGGGCGCGGTGCGCTGATTCAGGTGCAAGACCTGGACGAGGCCTGCGCCATTGCCAACGATATCGCGCCCGAGCACCTGGAAATTTCCACTGGGCCGATAAAATCCGCCACGCCGGCGCCATTTTCATGGGCCGCTATAGCTCTGAATCACTGGGCGACTACTGCGCGGGCCCCAACCACGTATTGCCCACCTCGCGCACAGCACGGTTTTCCTCGCCACTAGGCGTGTATGATTTCCAGAAGCGCAGCAGCCTGATCAATGTATCCCAGGCGGGCGCGCAAACCCTGGGGCGCATTGCGGCCACTCTGGCCCACGGCGAAGGCTTGCAAGCCCACGCCGCCAGCGCCCAGTACCGACTCAACCCTCAAGGGTCCTAACCACCGCTACACCGAGAATTCAAGTCCTGACCATGCGTACTGCTGACATTACCCGGAATACAAACGAAACACGTATTCGAGTTGCCATCAATCTGGATGGCACTGGCCGCCAGACCATCAATACCGGCGTGCCTTTCCTGGACCATATGCTGGACCAGATCGCGCGCCATGGCCTGATCGACCTGAACGTCCATTGCGACGGAGACACCCACATCGACGACCACCATACGGTCGAAGACGTGGGCATTACGCTGGGCCAGGCCTCGGCGACAAAGCCGGGCTGCGCCGTTACGGGCATTCCTACGTACCGCTGGACGAAGCGCTGTCGCGCGTTGTCATCGATTTTTCCGGACGCCCCGGGCTGGAATACCATATTCCATTCACGCGCGCGCATATCGGCCGTTTCGACGTTGACCTGACACGCGAATTCTTCCAGGGCTTTGTGAACCACGCGCTGGTTACTCTGCATATCGACAACCTGCGCGGCACCAACTCGCACCACCAGTGCGAAACCGTCTTCAAGGCCTTCGGACGTGCGCTGCGCATGGCCACTGAAGTCGACGCACGCATGGGCGACAACGTACCGTCGACAAAAGGCGTTCTTTAACCCTCCACGGCCTTATTCATCGTGAATACTATCGCCATTGTTGATTACGGAATGGGCAACTTCCATTCCGTGGCGCGCGCCCTGCAGGCGGCTGCGCCTGACGCCGACGTCAAAATTTGCCGCCTGCCGCACGAAATCGAAAACGCCTCTCGTGTGGTGTTTCCCGGTCAGGGCGCCATGCCGGACTGCATTCGTACTCTGAACGAATCGGGTCTGCGCGAAGCCGTCCTCAAAGCAGCCCGAAGCAAGCCGCTGCTGGGCGTATGCGTGGGCGAGCAAATGCTGTTTTCCGAAAGCGAAGAAGGCAACACTCCCTGCCTGAATATCTTTCCAGGCCAGGTCAAGCGCTTTGCCGGCCCGCACTATGCGTCGGCCGCCAACCACGGCAGCGAACATGAACTGCTTAAAGTGCCGCACATGGGCTGGAATCGCGTGCAGCAGGTTAAACCGCACGCTCTGTGGGACGGTATTGCCGATAATACGCATTTTTATTTTGTGCACAGCTACTACGCGCAGCCCAACGATACAGAACTCATTGTTGGCCAGGCCCATTACGGGGTAAGCTTTACCTGTGCGGTGGCCGCCGACAATATTTTTGCAGTGCAGTTTCACCCTGAAAAAAGCGCCGACGCCGGTTTGCGCCTTTATCGAAATTTCGTCGACTGGAAGCCATAGGGGCCAGCCCCTTAACTTCCTCTGGTCAACATTTCATTTTCCAACCCCTGTTTTTATCGAACCTAGATCATGCTCCTAATCCCTGCTATCGATCTCAAAGACGGACACTGTGTACGTTTGCGCCAAGGCGATCTTGACGACGCCACCATCTTCTCGGAAGACCCTGCCGCCATGGCGACCCAGTGGTTCGACCAAGGGGCCCGACGCTTGCATCTGGTCGACCTGAACGGCGCGGTAGCGGGCGTTCCTAAAAACCAGGCGGCGATCAAATCCATTATTCGCGCCGTGGGCGACGACATCCCCGTGCAAATCGGCGGCGGCATTCGCGACCTGAACACCATCGAGCGCTACCTGGACAATGGCATTTCGTATGTCATTATCGGCACCGCAGCGGTTAAAGACCCCGGCTTCCTGCATGACGCGTGCAGCGCCTTTCCGGGCAACATCATTGTCGGGCTGGACGCGCGCGACGGTAAAGTCGCTACCGACGGCTGGAGCAAACTGACCCGCCACGACGTCTTTGACCTGGCCCGCAAGTTCGAAGATTACGGCGTCGAATCCATTATTTATACCGATATCGGCCGCGACGGCATGCTTTCCGGCGTTAATATCGAAGCCACCGTCAAGCTGGCTCAGCACGTTCGCATTCCCATTATTGCGTCGGGCGGCGTCACCGACTTGCGCGATATCGAAGCGCTATGCGCCGTGGAAGATCAAGGTGTCGAAGGGGTTATTCTGGGGCGCAGCCTGTACGAAGGCACGCTTGATTTTGCCGCCGCGCAAGACTTCGCAGACGAGTACGGCACCGCATGACCACCACCGACTCCACCCTGGACGACACGGGCCTGACGCGACGCATTATTCCCTGCCTGGATGTCACGGCCGGGCGCGTTGTTAAGGGCGTTAACTTCGTCGACTTGGTCGACGCCGGCGACCCTATCGAGATTGCGCAGCGCTACAACGAACAAGGCGCCGACGAACTTACGTTCCTGGACATTACCGCCACCAGCGACAACCGCGATTTGATCCTGCCCATTATCGAAGCGGTGGCCTCACAAGTCTTTATTCCGCTTACGGTGGGCGGCGGCGTACGACAGGTGGCCGACATTCAGCGCTTGCTTAACGCGGGCGCCGACAAGGTGTCGATCAATAGCGCAGCCATCAGCAACCCTGAACTGATACAGGCCGCGGCCGACTATCACGGCTCGCAATGCATTGTCGTGGCCATTGATGCACGCCGCGTCAATGCTCCCGGCGAAGCGCCAAGGTGGGAAATCTTCACCCACGGCGGGCGCAAGGCCACAGGCATCGACGCCGTCCAGTGGGCTCAAAAAATGGCCAGCTATGGCGCGGGTGAAATTCTGCTGACCAGCATGGATCGCGACGGCACCAAGTCCGGCTTTGACCTTGAACTGACCCGCGCGGTTTCCGATGCGGTCCCTGTGCCGGTGATTGCGTCGGGCGGCGTCGGCAACTTGCAGCATCTGGCCGATGGCGTCACCACGGGCCGCGCCAGCGCGGTGCTGGCGGCCAGCATTTTCCATTACGGGGAATACACAGTGCGCCAGGCCAAGGAGTTCATGGCTAAACAAGGCATCAAGGTACGCTTGTCATCATGAACGAATCCATCGATAACGCCTGGATCAACGACGTGCTTTTTGACGACAGCGGCCTGATCCCGGCCATTGCCCAAGACGCGCACACCGGCGTCATCTTGATGGTGGCCTGGATGAATGCGGACGCGCTGACGGAAACCGCAGCCACGCGGCGCGCGGTGTACTGGTCGCGTTCGCGCAAACGCTTGTGGCGTAAAGGCGAAGAGTCGGGCCACCAGCAAATCGTGCACGAAATTCGGCTCGACTGCGACGGCGACGTTATTTTGCTTAAAGTCGAACAAAAAGGCGGCATTGCCTGTCATACCGGTAGGGAAAGCTGTTTTTTCAGGCGCCTTGACGACAAGGCCGGCGAGCTCTCCTGGACGATTACCGATCCGATTCTGAAAGACCCGGAACTCATCTATAAATAACTCCAGTGGATTGGTTTATAGTTAGCATATAAACAACGTTTTCCGCCTAATCGCAACGCCTCGGACCATGAACACTGTTGATTCTTCTGCTGCTATTTTAAGCCGTCTGGCCGATACGCTCGAGTCCCGCCTACCCAAAAACGGCGGCGATCCGGCCGCCTCTTATTCCGCCAAGCTGCTTGCGCGCGGGCCCGATGCCTTTTTAAAGAAAATAGGCGAAGAGGCCACCGAACTGGTCATGGCGGCCAAAGACAACACGCCCGATCGCATCATCAGTGAAACGGCCGACCTGTGGTTTCATTGCCTGGTCACACTGGCCCATTACAATCTGCTGCGCGAGCTGGCACGCCGCGAAGGCACGTCGGGCCTGGCCGAAAAAGCCAGTCGCCCCACCTCGGGCTAAATGGCGTTATGGCAATCCTAAGCGTTCAATTCAAACCGGGCCGGTTCGCCTTGGCCCGACAACCTGAAAGGATCCTACTGTAATGAGTGAAAACTGCCTTTTTTGCAAAATTGCCAAAGGCCAGATTCCATCGACGAAGGTTTACGAGGACGACGATTTTTTCGTTTTTAACGACATAAATCCGGCGGCTCCCGTACACTTGCTGCTTATACCTAAACGGCATGTTGCGTCAATGCAGGATATTCAGACTAACGACGCCCCCTGGTTGGGCAGGATGATGACCCTCGTGCCGCAGTTGGCGGCTCAGAATGGCTGCCGTCCCGGCCCTGAAGGCGGTTTTCGCCTCGTCGTCAATAACGGCGTCGATGGCGGTCAAGAAGTAGAGCATTTACATTTTCATATAATCGGGGGCCCCAGGCCCTGGGACAAACGCGCGGCACCCGCCGCCTAACGGAGAACAAATATGGGTAGTTTCAGCATTTGGCATTGGCTCATTGTTTTGGTTATCGTGGCGCTTATTTTCGGCACCAAGAAACTGCGCAATATGGGTGAAGACCTTGGCGGCGCGGTCAAAGGGTTTAAAAAGGGCATGAACGACGCCAATGGCGAGGCCGCCAAACCGGAATCGGTGACCGAGCGTGTGCAAACCGGCGAAACCATCGACGTGCAGGCGAAAGAAAAAACCGACGTCTAAGCACGACGCGCTAGGCGCATGGGCTTAGACGGCCTGGTTTAGGCCCGTTTTCCAGCCCGTTGCGCGGTTCTTACGGCGTCTGGCGCAAGGCGCGCCTTGGCCGATTTTCGCTTTGTTTTCAGGCGTTATTGCGGTTTCTTTTTAAGCGATCTGGTAATTCATGTTTGATGTCAGCTTCAGCGAACTTCTTTTGATCGGCGTGATCGCGCTTATCGTGATCGGCCCCGAGCGGCTGCCCAAGGTGGCGCGTACTATCGGACATTTGGTCGGCCGCGCGCAGCGCTACGTCAACGATGTCAAGACCGACATCCAGCGCGAGATGAATGTCGAGGAAATCACGAGCCTGAAGGGGCAAATGGAAGAAGCGGCCAATACCGTCAAGTCGTCCATTTCCGCCGCGGGCGAAAGCCTGCGCAACCCCATCGACGAAGCCAAAGAGGCCCTTCAAGACGCCCAGTCGTCGCTGAAAGAGGCGACGAATTCGGTCAATGCGGCGCTTAATCCGTCGCAACCGGAAGCAGCGGCTCCCGATGCCACCCCAGAGGCAAAAACCGACGCCGACGCGCAAGCTCACGCCGACGCGCAGGCAGCGGCGGCCGCCACGCTGCCGCTGCCGGGCATGGAAGACGCCCCGGCTACGCCGGCCAGCAACGCGGCCAACAAACCATCCTCTACCGGGACGCCTACGTGACGCAGGACAATAGTACTCAAGAGGCGCCCACGGGCACCCAGGACACCTTCATTTCGCATTTGGTTGAACTGCGCACGCGGCTGTTAAAAGCGGTTTCGGCGGTGCTGGTCATTTTCGTGGTGTTGTTCCTTTACCCGGGTGCGTCCAAAATTTACGATGTGCTGGCCCAGCCCATGCTGGCGTCCTTGCCTACCGGCACGCGCATGATCGCTACGGGCGTGATTACGCCGTTCATGGTGCCGCTCAAGGTGACGCTGATGGCGGCCTTCGTGCTGGCCCTGCCTGTGGTGCTGTATCAGGCCTGGGCGTTCATTGCGCCGGGTTTGTACAAGCACGAGCAACGCCTGGCTTTGCCGCTGATTGCGTCCAGCACCTTATTGTTTTTGCTGGGCATGGCGTTTTGTTATTTTGTCGTGTTTCGCACGGTTTTCCATTTTATTGCGGGGTTTGCCCCTGAATCGATTACGCCGGCGCCGGACATCGAGGCGTATGTCAGCTTTGTGATGACGATGTTCGTGGCCTTCGGGGTCACGTTCGAGGTGCCGATTGCGGTTATTTTGCTGGTCAAGGCGGGTGTGGTCACCGTAGAGAAACTGCGCGCGGTTCGCGGCTACGTGGTGGTTGGCGCGTTTGTGATCGCCGCGGTGGTGACGCCGCCCGATGTGCTGAGCCAGTTCATGCTGGCGGTGCCCTTGTGCTTGTTGTACGAGGTGGGGGTGCTGGTGGCCAGTATGCTTAAGAAGCGCGAGGCGGCTGAAGACGAGGCTCGCGACGATGTGGTTACGCGGGAAGACTGAAAGACGTTTTAACGGCTGTATGTGGCTGTAATGGGTTTATTCCAGTTGGCTTCGGGTTCTTAAGGCGGCGGGGCCGGCCAGGTTCTGCATGGGCTTGACGCGGGCGGTCCTTCGGACTGAACCGTGCCTGCAATGCAAATCGGGGCGTTCGCGAACTAGGCGAACCGACAGCCCCCGGCTGTCGGTAAGCGTCGCCGTCGAACAGCGCGAACTTGCCTCCCCGATTTGCATTGCCGACCCGGCGCCCACGAAGCCCGGCCCCACCTTGGAATGAATCAGTTTGTGCGAGCCAACAATATTACGTTGACTACGTAAGCGAGGCTGAATCTTCAATGGATCAGTTAATACTGATTTGACTGGACGTTATCATTTGCCTCAGCCGTACACTGTCCGCCTGGATGAGCTCACGAAATGCTGATCCATCAAGGTAAGCCGCTTCAATACCTCGATCTTTCAATTGTTGTGTCACCTCGAGTTCCGTGAGCGCTTGGCTGATCCAGAGGCTTTAAGTCTGCCTGACGATACATAGGAACAGAGACAGGACAACTTTCATCATCATGCGCTGGGTTTTCCCCTCCAAACCTCTTGAGCACAAGGCGGGTTCGGTGGGGTTCTGAATGGGCGCTTCGCGGGCGCCGGGTCAGCGGTAAAAATCGGGGGGGCAAGTTCGCGCTGTTCGAGCGAAACGTTTACGGGCAGCCGGTGGCTGCCCGTTTCGCGAGTTCGCGAACGCCCCGATTTTTATTGCTGGCACGGGAAGTCCCAACGGGACCGCACGCGCCAAGCCCATTCAGAACCCCACCGAACCCGCCGCCTTAAGAACACAAAGCCAACCCGACACGTTTAACTTCTCAATTCGAGCGCCCGCTTCCTTATCGAATGCGTGAACTTGGCCGGTTGCTGCGTGGGCGGGTGCCGATTTCCACGTCGAGCTTCAGCTTTTTGCCGCCGCGCAGCACAGTCAAGGTGACTTTGTTTTTCGGGGCGAGCGGCGCGATCTGGTTTAGAAAGCCGATGGTGTCATCCACGGGTTCATCATTCAGCTGCAGCACAATATCGCCCACGCGCACGCCGGCGCGGTAAGCTGGACCGTTGCGCAAAACGCCGGCGATAATGACGCCGTCCTGGTCTCGCAGATTAAAGGCCTTGGCCAGTTCGGGGGTGATGTCCTGGGGCTCGATGCCGAGCCAGCCGCGTGTGACGGCGCCGGTATCGATGATCTGATCCATAATCGTGTGCGCGGCCTCGGCCGGGATCGCAAAGCCGATGCCCAACGAGCCGCCCGATTCGGAGTAAATGGCGGTATTGATGCCTACCAGCCGGCCTGCGGTGTCGATCAGTGCCCCGCCCGAGTTGCCGGGGTTGATGGCCGCGTCGGTCTGGATGAAATTTTCGTAGATATTGATGCCCAGACGGTTACGGCCCAAGGCGGACACAATGCCCATGGTGGTGGTTTGCCCCACGCCAAAGGGGTTGCCAATGGCCAGGACGACATCGCCGACGCTCAAGACATGATTGCCATTGAATGTAATAGTCGATAAATTGGGCAGGTCGATCTTCAAAACCGCCAGATCGCTTTCCGGGTCGGCGCCCACCAGCTCAGCGCGGGCGGAACGCCCGTCATTGAGGGCTACCTCGATGGCATCGGCGGCTTCAATCACATGATAATTGGTCAGTACGTAGCCGTCTTTGCGAACGATAACGCCGGAACCCAGGGCCGTGGTTTTCTTCTGGCGGTTGAAGCCTGGCAGGTCGCCGAACAAGCGGGCCAGATCTGGGTCGGTCAGCAGGGGCAACGCCGGTTCGGAAATCTGTTTGCTGGTATAAACGTTGACAACCGCGGGCGCCGCCAACACGACGGCGCTGGCGTAGGACTGTGGCGGGGCCACGGCCGCGACAGGAGGCCTTTCCGGGGCTGGGGCGGAGCCCGGCGAAGGCGTTACGGACGGCGGAGCCACACGCGGCGAGTTAGCGATCCAGTCGGGGCGCAACGTGGCCACGATGAATAAAATGGCAACACAGACCGTTACGGCTTGGGCAAACAGCAACCACAATCGATGCATAAGGCAAAAGACGATAAATGAATCAGGTTTCGACACACGAATTGGCCACTTGGCTGAACACTACTTTACAGCCTCAGCGCTTCAAGGACTATTGCCCCAACGGGTTACAGGTTGAAGGCAACACAACAGTCCGTCACATTATCACCGGAGTTACGGCTTCGCAGGCGCTTCTGGAGGAAGCCGTACGCCGCAACGCCGACACGGTGCTGGTGCATCATGGCTGGTTCTGGAAGAACGAGGACCCTCGCATACGCGGTCCCAAGCGCCAACGCCTGGCGCTGGCCTTGCAACATCAGCTCAATTTGTTTGCTTACCACCTGCCGCTGGACGCGCACCCCGTCCTGGGCAACAACGCACAGTTGGGCGATGTGCTCGGTTTTGTGCCGGAACGCGATGGCAACGGCGACGTGATCACCTGCGGACCCGAAGGCCTGATCTGGCTGGGCCGCAGCCAGACCCCCATGACGCTGGAACAGCTGGGCCAGCATGTTTGCAATACTTTGCAACGAACGCCCTTGGTTGTTGGCAATACACAACAACCCGTCGAGCGCATCGCCTGGTGTACGGGCGGCGCGCAGGGCATGATGCAGGCTGCGGTCGACGCCGGCGCGTCTGTGTACCTGACCGGTGAAGCTTCGGAGCCGACATTTCATCTGGCTAACGAAAGCGGCGTCGGCTTTATTGGCGCGGGGCACCACGCCACCGAACGCTACGGCGTGAAAGCGCTGGGCGAAGCCATTGCCCGGGAATTCGGAATACGGGTGGATTTCGTCGACGTGGACAACCCCATTTAAAATGCAAAACCGCGTAAGCCTCGACTGGCTTACGCGGTTTAAACAAGGCGTATTTTTGCGTCTTGCCTTACTTCTTCAGCAAGTCGCGAATCTCGCGTAGCAACACGATGTCATCGGGTGTCGGGGCCGCTTCGGCCTCGGCCTCCCTGCTTAGCCGGGTGCGCACCTTGTTGGCCGCCTTGACCATGCAAAACACCACAAACGCCAGCAGAATGAAGTTAATGAGAATGGTGACGAAATTACCCCAAGCCAGCACGTTGGCGCCCGCTTTGGTCAACGCATCGTAGGTGTGTGGGCCGGTGTAGTTTTCCGGGGCCCGCAGCACCCAAAACAGATTCGTAAAATCGACCTGCCCTCCCAAAATAAAGCTGATAAAAGGCATGATGATGTCTTTGACCAGCGAGTCGATAATTTTGCCGAACGCCGCACCGATAATCACCCCAACCGCCAGGTCGAGCATATTGCCCTTCACTGCGAATTCTTGAAACTCGGCCAAGAAACCTTTTGCTTTGCTCATGTCATTATCCTTAATTAATTCACCCGACGTCGGGCTGACGCTATAATACGCGGTTGATACGACTTAAAATACGCTACAAATAGTGAATGCTATGCCCGATCGGGCATGAATAAGGATACAAGAATGAGTACGGATATGTCACAACTCGTTGACGATGGTGCGGTTGATCCCAACTTGCCCCCCGATCCATCGCGCCGTTTTTGGGTAACCACCGCCTGTGCAGTTGGCGGTGTAGCGGGCGTCGCCACAGCGGTTCCTTTTGTGGGTTCGTTCGCCCCGTCCGAGAAAGCGCGCGCGGCGGGTGCGCCGGTCGAAGTCGAAGTCGATAACATTCCCGCTGGGCAAATGCGCACGGTCGAGTGGCGCGGCAAGCCGGTGTGGATCATGCATCGCACGCCCGATCAAATCGCCCACCTGAAAGACAACGATGCGCAGTTGGCCGACCCCAACTCCGATCGCCCTGGCTTTACCCCCGATTACGCTAAAAACGAATACCGTTCACGCAAGCCTGAACTGTTTGTCGCTGTCGGCATTTGTACGCATCTAGGGTGCTCGCCCACGCCGCACCTCGCAGCCACGCCTGGTCCCGGCCTGCCGGCCGACTGGGAAGGCGGTTTCTTTTGCCCTTGCCACGGCTCAGCCTTCGATCTGGCCGGCCGTGTCTACAGCAACAAACCTGCTCCCGACAATCTCGAGGTTCCGCCGTATGAATTTTCAGCCGACGGTACACGCGTCACCATCGGCGTCGACGAGAACAACAAGGGTTGATGCGGTGCCGCCCAAGGCAACCTCAACGCTTAAAACACTGAATCCCATATACGCCTCGTAAGATTAATAAGGAGCCGTTTTCATGGCTGGCGAGAAAACCGTCGAAACGACAGGACTTTTAGGATGGATTGACAGGCGCTTCCCGCTGTCGAGCCTCTTCAAAGAGCACATGTCCGAATATTACGCACCAAAAAACTTCAATTTTTGGTATTTCTTTGGCTCCCTGGCGCTGCTCGTGCTGGTGATCCAGATCGTGACCGGTATTTTCCTGGTCATGAACTACAAGCCCGATGGCAAGCTGGCGTTCGACTCGGTCGAGTTCATCATGCGCGAAGTGCCGTGGGGCTGGCTGATCCGCTACATTCACTCCACCGGCGCGTCCATGTTCTTCGTGGTCGTGTATTTGCACATGCTGCGCGGGCTGTTCTACGGCTCATACCGCAAGCCGCGCGAACTCGTGTGGATTTTCGGCATGGCCATTTTCCTCTGTCTGATGGGCGAAGCCTTCATGGGCTACCTGTTGCCATGGGGCCAGATGTCGTACTGGGGCGCCCAGGTTATCGTTAACCTGTTCTCGGCCATTCCTTTCATCGGACCGGAACTGTCCTTGTGGATTCGCGGCGACTACGTTGTGTCCGACGCCACCCTGAACCGCTTCTTCGCCTTCCACGTCATTGCCATTCCGCTGGTGCTTATCGGCCTGGTGGTCGCGCACATTATTGCGCTGCACGAAGTGGGTTCGAACAACCCCGACGGCGTTGAAATCAAAGAAGGCCCCAAAGACCGCAACGGCCATCCTGTCGACGGCATTCCGTTCCACCCTTACTACAGTGTCCACGACATTGTTGGGGTGGCCGGCTTCCTGTTCGTCTTTGCCGCCATTGTGTTCTTCGGCCCTGAAATGGGCGGGTATTTCCTTGAATACAACAACTTCATCCCAGCCGATCCTCTGAAAACGCCGCCGCATATTGCGCCGGTCTGGTACTTCACTCCGTTCTACTCCATGCTGCGCGCCATTACGGCCGACTTCACCTGGGTTCTGGCGGGTGCTTCCGTGCTGGGCGCCATCGCCCTGTTCCTCAAAGGCAATCTGCGCGGCGTATGGCGCATTGTCTGGCCGGTCGTGCTTATTTTGGTAGCCGTTACCCTGCGCACCATCGATGCCAAGTTCTGGGGCGTCGTGGCCATGGGCGGTTCGGTTGTCATTCTGTTCTTCCTGCCGTGGCTCGACCACTCGCCGGTTCGCTCGATCCGCTACCGTCCCACATGGCATAAAGTGCTGTATGCGATTTTCATCATTACCTTCCTGGTGTTGGGCTACCTTGGCACGCAACCGCCAAGCCCGGTCTTCAACTTAATGAGTCAAATCGGAACCTTGATCTACCTTGGCTTCTTCTTCCTGATGCCCATCTGGAGCCGCTTGGGTACATTCAAACAAGTGCCCGACCGAATCACGTTTCAAGCTCACTAGGCTAATAACATTTACGGAATGATCATGATTAAAAAGCTGCTTGGTGCGATCGCCTTAACACTCACCTGCACGGTTGCCGTCGCGGCCGAGGGTGGGTACGCGCTAGACCGTGCACCCGATCGCATGAACGACATGGCATCGCTGCAAAACGGCGCCAAATTGTTCGTCAACTATTGCTTGAACTGTCATAGCGCCAATTCCATGCGCTATAACAAGCTGACGGAAATCGGCCTGACCGACGAAGAGATCAAAAAGAACCTGTTGTTCTCTTCCGAAAAAATCGGCGACCTGATGACGATTGCGTTGAGCAAGGACGATGGCAAGAAATGGTTTGGCGCCGCGCCTCCCGACCTGTCGGTGATTGCACGCGCCAAATCAACCACGATGGGACCGTCGGGCGTGGATTACGTCTACACCTTCCTGCGCACCTTCTACCGCGATACGTCCAAGCTAAGCGGCTGGGACAACGCGGTATTCCCTAGCGTCGCCATGCCTAACGTGCTTTGGGAGCTTCAAGGCCCGCGCAGCTACACCCACACTTCCGTCCAGGCGGTCGAAAAAGACGGTGCAACGCAATGGACCCGCAGCTCGGCCTCGTACGATGCGCAAGGCTTTTCGGAAATCAAGTCCGAAGTCCTGCAAAACTACAGCGGCCATGGCTCAAGCAGCAGCACGTTCAAAGCGGCCAATGCGTCTCAAAACGCCGCCTTCGACAACAACGTGGCCGACATCAGCAACTTCCTGGGCTGGATGGCCGAACCCGGGCAAATGCTGCGCAAGCAAATTGGCGTCTGGGTCCTGCTGTTCCTGGCCGCGTTCTTTGTAGTGGCATGGCGCCTGAACGCCGTCTTCTGGAAAGACATCAAGTAAAATCCATACCGCCAAGTCCGGCAACGTCTCGCTGCCGGACGCTGGTGAAGAAATAGGCGTAAAGTTATACGCCTATTTCCTTTTTCTGAGCAGCTGTTTATTGTGCTCTTGTTTTCACTTCTACGATGGGAAACCGCGACATGATGGTGCTCTACTCCGGAACAACTTGTCCTTTTTCGCAACGCTGCCGTTTTGTGTTGTTTGAAAAAGGCATGGACTTCGAAATCCGTGACATCGACCTCTACAATAAGCCCGAAGACATCGCGGTGATGAATCCGTACGGCCAGGTGCCTATCCTGGTCGAACGCGACCTGGTTCTGTACGAGTCCAACATCATCAACGAATACATCGACGAACGCTTCCCGCACCCGCAACTCATGCCGGCCGACCCCGTCATGCGGGCGCGTACACGCTTGTTCTTGTACAACTTCGAGAAAGAACTGTTCGTACATGTCTCGGCGCTTGAAAACCGCGCCAACACCGACCCCAAGGTGCTGGACAACGCGCGCCAGAATATTCGCGATCGTCTTTCGCAACTGGCCCCCATGCTGCTCAAGAACAAGTTCATGCTGGGCGAAGAGTTCTCGATGCTCGACGTGGCCGTGGCTCCGCTACTGTGGCGCCTGGATCACTACGGCATTGAATTGCCAAAGAACGCCGCGCCAATCCAGAAGTACGCCGAGCGTATTTTTTCACGCCCTGCCTACATCGAAGCACTGACGCCTTCTGAAAAAGTAATGCGCCGATAAGAGACCGATGCCTGAATCTTCGACTAAACCCTACCTTCTTCGAGCCCTGCACGAGTGGTGCACCGATAACGGCTACACCCCCCATATTGTCGTCACCGTCGACGCCAATACGGTTGTACCGCGCGCCCACATCCACGATGGTCAGATCACCCTGAACATCGGATCGCTAGCAACCAACCGGCTTGTCCTTGGCAATGAGTTCATCGAATTCCAGGCTCGATTCAGCGGCGTCACCGAGCACATTTTTGTGCCGGTGGCCGCCGTATCGGCCATTTACGCGCGCGAAACGGGCGCTGGCATGGGGTTCGAAGTATCCGAATCGCAAGCTTATCCGGGCGAAGCCACCCACAACCACAGCGGCGACAAGGCTGTGGTTGATGGCGGCCCGCAATCGGTGCCCGACAGCACATCAAAACCGGCCGCCAAACCGTCCGGTTCGTCGGACCCCTCCGACGACGATCCGAAACGGCCGCGGCTGAAAATTGTGAAGTAAAAAAGCGCCCGGTTTGGGCGTTTTTTCATGGGAAAACCATATAAACATCAATAAAAACCGTAGGCAAAACAAAATCTTGAAAATCTTGTAGAATAGTGCCTTCGCCGGTTTAGCTCAGTTGGTAGAGCAGCGCACTTGTAATGCGAAGGTCAGGAGTTCGACTCTTCTAACCGGCACCAATGAATACAAGGGTTTCCAGTGATCTGGGGACCCTTTAAATTGTAAAAATAGAGTTATTGGGCCAATTATGGGCCAATGAGTTCGCTATACCTAGTTTTATGGAGAAACTAGGTTATGGCAACCATCACAAAACGCGGCGATTTTCAGTACCGCGCCAAAGTCCGCCGCAAAGGCTACCCCCAGCAATCAAGAACCTTCGAGCGCATGCAAGATGCGCGCGATTGGGCGGCGACAATCGAGTCGGAAATGCGAAGAGGGGTCTTCATCGACCGTTCGGAACTAGAGCGCACCACGTTAGGCGAGGCGATCGAACGCTATCGCGACGAGGAGGCTAGCGACAAGAAGAGTGCGGATAAGTTATATGCCCGGATCAAGACCTGGCTTAAGCATCCACTGGCTGCACGAACCCTGGCCAGCCTGAAAAGCAAGGATTTCGCTGCCTACCGCCGTGAACGGCTTAAATCAGTCAAGCCTGCAACGGTACGCCGTGATCTGATGGTCATCGCCGCAGTATTTGAAACTGCGCGAAGTGACTGGGAATTGCCCATCGATGACAAGATTCTGGCGTCCGTCTTCAAAAAATTGCCCGGAAGCGATTGGCGCCAGCGTCGGCCCACAAAGAATGAAGAAGCAGCATTGCTGGCCGAGGCCGCCCTCTATTCCTTCGACGCAGTGTCTTGCATCGTGCTAGCGATGGAAACTGGTATGCGACGTGGCGAGATAGCTACCCTAAAATGGTCGCAAGTCGACTTTTCGGAAGAAGTGATTCGTTTAGCAAGCGGAACGACGAAGAATAACCAATCCAGAAGCGTGCCACTTAACGAGAGAGCAAAAGCGCTATTGCGTTCCATGCCCCGTTCAATCCACGGGAAGGTATTTGCGAGCTGGACTGGTGCTGACGCCATCACGAAGATGTTTTCACGCATCTGCGAGCGGCAAAAAATCAAAGATCTGCGATTTCACGACTTGCGCCACGAGGCGGCCTCGCGGCTGGCTCCGACCATGGAGGCCGGAACCCTAGCTAAAATCATGGGCTGGAAGAGCATACAGATGGCCATGCGTTACTACAACCCCACTAATAAAGAGCTCGTAAGCGCGGTACGCTCGGCGGAACTAGCGAGAGAAGCCGTAGCATGACGCAGATGATTTAACGCGTGGAACGACGACCAGTCCGGCGTTCCACGCCACTGCACTTCGCAGCGAACAGGGCTTGCCCAGGCACTCGCGCTTGGCTGGCTCTATCTCCAATAACCCTTCTCGCCTCAGGCTGCAGCTATAGGTGGCACTTTGGCATAAGCCCCTGCCTCATAATTACCAAATATCATCTTTATGTCACCACTTATACCTTATAAGAATAAAAACTCACGCAAAAATGGCTTTTCGACCGGAATTTTAAGAATCCTCACCGAAAAGTGGCGCTTCGGCATAAGAAAGGTGGCGCTTTGGCATAAGACCCTTATGTGTAGTAAACCAGACTTAATCTGACAATGTCTGTCAGATTTGGTCCAGACTTGAGATTGCTGTGACGGACCGAGTTCGGCCAAAAGCAGACGACTGAAATGCACGGCGGTCATCACCAAAGATTCTTGGCTAGCGAATAAGCAGTATGGGCGCATGGATTGCTCGAATTACTGCCGTCGTAGTGCTCCCCACGATCAGAGTCCGAAGGGGCGAATGGCCGTGAGCGCCCATAATGAGCATTGAACTGGGTCGATCCGCCATGTAGTCCGCGATGACTTTATCCGGCGCACCGGGAAGAAGTGACCAGTCTGCGTTGCCTCCATTTGCGCTTATGGTCAACACAACACGTTCCAAATCGCCGCGACGACTCTCAGACTCCTCGCCAGCCATTATTAGGTGAACGGGCATTCCGTTGAGAATGGGTGAACTAGCCACATACTCCAACGCACGCAATATCGATTTGCCGCCGTCATAGGCGATCACGACCTCTTCTGGTTGTAAAAATTGCTGCGGGGCGACAACGAGAGGCTTTTTACTGGCTCTCAGAACGCGTTCAATTTTTGACCCGATATGGGCGGTCGCGAACTCACTGGATGCACCGCGTTTGCCCATGACGACGAGTTCAGCTTCGGCTTCGCGCTCGAGTATCGTCTCGATGATGCCGCCATGCAAATGAACTTGTTCGATCTTCCCGCCGGTATTCAGCTCGATTCTAGTTTGGGCAGCATTCAGCAGCGCACGACCACTTTGGACGGCAAGTTTTCCCTGGGCCTCTTCGATGCGGGTCAACTCTTCCAGAAGCTCACTTTTTACACCCAGGCCAATCGCCCCGCTGTAGTCATGGCGGGTGGCAACGGCGCTTTTGCGTTGCACGACATGTAGTAGTTCTATATCGGACTTAGACCGCGACGCCAACCAAGCCGTGAGGTCACACACGGACATTGCATACGGGGACGCATCAACACATGCGAGGATCTTTGACATATTTCTTCTCCTAATGGCCGACAGACTGAGCGTCTGCACCGGGTTTGTCATGCGTGGCATATCGTCCGATAATGGTTGCGCTGGCTTCATTTAAACCGGCGACCTCCACTGAAGTGCCTTCCCGCCTAAGCTTAATTACCACCTTATCCAAGGCGCCCACAGCGGAAATATCCCAGAAATGTGCGGCTGAAACGTCGAGCAAAACCTTGTCCACCACCTCCTTGAAGTCGATGGCTTCAGAAAAGCGCTCGGTAGAAGCAAAAAACACTTGGCCCGAGTAAGCATACGTGCGCGTGCTCCCATCTTGGGATAGTGCCGATTTGACTGTGAGTAGTCGCTTTACTTTTCCTGCGAAGAACAACCCGCTAAGGATTACACCGGCCAACACCCCTTGTGCCAAATCGTGCGTCCAGACCACAACGACAACGGTGGCAATCATCACCACGGATGATTGCCAAGGATGTGAACGTAAGTTTCGGATCGAGCTCCAGCTGAAAGTGCCGATCGACACCATAATCATGACGGCGACCAGCGCAGGCATCGGAATCTGTGCGACGAGCGGACCAAGCACCACAATCAAGAAGAGGAGAAAAGCGCCCGCCACGAGAGTCGAAAGGCGTGTGGATCCTCCTGACTTCACGTTGATCACGGATTGGCCAATCATGGCGCAGCCGCCCATTCCGCCAAAGAATCCCGTCACAAAGTTGGCGATCCCCTGGCCTTTGCATTCCCGGCGCTTATCGCTTGGCGTGTCGGTCAGGTCATCAACGATTTGCGCTGTCATCATCGACTCAAGCAATCCCACGGCGGCCATGGTCAGGGAATAGGGAAAGATGATGCGTAGCGTTTCCAGGCTGAAAGGCACGTTGGGAATCAGGAATTCCGGTAACGACGAGGGTAGCTTTCCCATGTCGCCAACGGTGTTGACGGGCAATTCGCCATAGATCGAGATGATGGTCAGTACCACGATCGCAACCAGGGGCGACGGCACAGCCTTCGTCAGGCGGGGAAAGAGATAGATGATTGCCAAGCCGGCGCCAACCATGACGTACGTCATCCAGGTGACGTTAGTGAGCTGGGGCAACTGCGCAAGGAAGATCAGAATCGCCAGCGCATTCACAAAGCCCGTAACCACCGACCGCGAGACATACTGCATCAGTAAATCGAGCCGGAGAAAGCCTGCCAATACTTGGAAAACACCCATAAGAATCGTAGCAGCGAAGAGGTACTCCACCCCATGCTCCTTGACCAGGGGTACGACCAATACTGCTATAGCAGCGGTTGCTGCTGAAATCATCCCCGGCCGACCGCCGACGAAAGCGATGATTACCGCAATGGAAAAAGAGGCATAAAGGCCTACGCGAGGGTCAATACCTGCAATGATGGAAAAGCCAATAGCTTCTGGGATAAGAGCAAGGGCGACGACGATGCCCGCGAGAATATCGGCGCGGGGATTGGACATCCATTCGCGGCGAAACGTGGAAAGAAAAGACATGAATTTTGACTAACCTGAAGTTAGCAAGCGTGGCGAACGTGCCGAGGGATGTGGCTAAGAGTTGGTCTCGGAGCGAGCCATTATTCGCTTGGAGTTTCCGAGGGATAGGCGCCCGGCCGAGCCACCCGGCGCTGCCGAGTCCACTTAAGTCGCTGTCGTAGCGACGCAGCATCCATTGCAGGTGCTGTAACGCGAAATTATACATGACTGTGAAGTTCAGAAAGCGAGGTGGCCGACGTCCTGGCTAAATCTAGGGACCGCGCACTACACAGGTTCAAACCCTGAAAGTCGAACTTCTGCTTTGGGTCGATTTCTGGCGATGCAGCTTCGAAGGATGTGCGAAGCCTGTTGCAAACAGACTTTCTGTTCGACCAAGACTTGATGTCGATGGACTGGATGTTTGGGAGTGGAAAATCCGTGTGTATATGCCGACTGCCGAGCAAATGGCTGAAATCGGGAGTCGCTTCGCTTCACCTGACCAGCACTGATCCAGCGCTTACAGCTCCTGAGCATCGTCCCAAATTGCCTCATAGGCCTGAATCTTCATCGCAGCCATCTCGGGATCGGATCGCTCGATAGACGTGTGCGAGCTCTGAGCCATGCCGTTGAAAGACTGGTGAGCGGACCATGCCTCGCTGCCGTCTATGAGAATTAGTCGGTCGTGCAGGCTCGCTTGTGGTGCTACGCGAACAGTTAGGGATCTGCCTACACCGAACTGTCGCGTCCATCGCTCGACAGCGGGACGCATCGACTCTTTTCGCGTTTCCTTGTTGGCGCCCAGGATACGCACGACAACGTTTTCGGGAGCTGTTACCGCAAAGTCGGTGATGATGGTTTGGTCCGCGTAAGCGTCTACCATCAGGATGTCGACCTTCGCTCTAGCTAGCACCTTCGCCACGGCCGCGAAGGCGGTGAGCGTGTCGCCGGCTGCGATGAATGCGCCTTGCGCACTCGCTGGAGCCTTCAGTTCTGCGCGCCCCAGCGCGCTATGGACGATCGTAGCGATCGTTTGCGCATTCTGGTTGCGGATTGTGGACGCAAGGCCCTGGGAGCAGACACGCAGCGAAGCGATGTCGGCAACATCGGCCCCCGACGCCTCCACCAACGCAATAGCCCGACCGACCCACTGGTTGATTTCGGAAGTGATGGCGCCTGTTCCGTCCAGTTCGGGCATCGATGCAACCAAGCGCTTCAGTTGCAGATAGAGTGTCTCGGGATCCATAACCATGCAGCAATATACATCAGTGAAGGCTGCGCACCAACGATGTCAGTCAGATCGCAGCTAGCCGGCAGCCTGCATTGCGGCTTTCGCCAGCACTATCGCATCGACGCGCAGCCAGCGGTACGCTTCTGCCGATGACTTGCCGGCTGTTACGGGGCGCTAAATGTCCGGTGTACTTTGCAAGCTGCCGCCTAGGCCGAACTGCGGCGAAGGGCCGCAACGGGTCGTTCTCTGCCTTCCACGCCTGCCAGTAATTGTCAGATCAAGTCCAAGTCGATACACCTTATGCCAAAGTGCCACCATGTATCCCCAAGCATCTGACATAAGGCAAAGACCAGCAATAGGGCAAACAATCATTACCCTGCGGAAGGTCATAAGTTTTGTTGGATCTAAGATGGTAATGACAGGAAAGATCACAGATTTACGGGAAGGTACGTCCATCCCAGCATGGCATCAAGCCCACACCCGCCAGTACGGTCATTTTTTGCACACACTGATTCTCAGCCCCTGTGTACTGGCTGCGCTCCAACAAATCTTATGACCTTCGCGCGGTTGCCATGACAGGTCGCCCCAAATCCTATGACCTTTCACCATAGCTTGCCCCGGAAAAGGTCATACGGTTTGTTGGATCGAACATAGGACTGAAAGGAAAGGTCATAGGATTTGGGGCGAAAGGTTTGAATCGGCGCATCGCATGAAGCCTATCTTCAGCAATGCGGTCATTTTTCACATGTGCTGATTCTCCGCCCCGAGATACAGGTCCGGCTTCAACAAATCCAACAAACCTTATGACCTTTGAACGTTGCCTTGGTGACTAACATTAAAGTCCTGCGCTAGAGACAACCTGTCGCCCACGAAGCCGGATCTTATTTTTCTATTGACTTCGACTTAGGCCTACGTGGGATTGCAGACATCTCTGGTGCCGAGCCTCCAAGTGCGCCAAGCCTTTTTGCGGCTTGGGCAATGGACTCATTTACCTCGTCAATACTCAGCTTTGCGCCGTTAGTTTTGCCTTCCAGAAGTCCATGCAACGGCTGCGTCTGGGTGGCCACGATTTCGGCTCCCCCTCCAGGTTGCAAGGTTAGCTCGACTTGGTCACCGGGCTGTACTCCTAAATGAGCGAGAATCTCATTTGAGAGAGTTATTTGACCCTGCGATGTAACCGTTAACGTAGTCATTTTGCTGCACCGTTTGGATGGCTTAGCCAATTGTAGTGCGTGCATCTTGCCCGTCGCGCCAGTACAACGGTTGGAAGCCACAATTTGTGCAGCAAAGTAGGATATCGAGTCCGAAATACTACTTTACTGCTCATTCCCGCTGCCCGCCGCTCAGCAACACATTGGCGCACTCATCCCCATGACCCATAATAAAAACCTGACGGTTTATTAGGGGGAGAAACAGTGATCGATGGGATTCCTAAAGATTTTCCACGCCGTGTCGTACACAGTAGTCTATCGGGAGCTATGCCAAAGCTGTCAGTGCGGCTCGCACCTGACGGCACATACACCAACGCAGTGAGCGACGATGAATATTTGCTTACTTACGAGAACGCCGAGGCGCTAGCTCAGTACTTGAAAAAGTACACACTGCAGAAGGAAAAAGAGCATCCCGACTGGCGCCGCGAGGATACGCTAGATCGCATCGGAACCGCAATCAACGACAAGTTCAAGGCGGGAACGTGGGATTTCGAACCTGCCGAGCAGGCCTGGGTCATGAAGCGTCTGATAGAGTTGCTGGCATAAGCTATACGTCACGATGCAAAGAATGAACCGGAGCCCTCCTGGCCAGATTTTCTCTTCAGCCACTTGACATAACACAAAATGTAATGTATAGTTTAGTTTGTTCACATATAAATTGAACATAAATCCGGACCCTGCATAACTCCTTTTTTGCAGCGGTACAGGTATTAGTTAGCATCGCGTACACGCGACATGAGGAAACATCTCCGGCCTTCAAAAAGGGGCAAAACAGGAGAGTTTCAGTGAAACTTCCACGAGTAGCTGCTTCGCGTTTGCGAAGGCTTGCCATGCTCATCACGGCCATCATGGGCGCATAGCGCCGCACATGAAGAAAATCAAGCCGCTGATGACGCCGATGTCTTCGTGCCAACGACATCAAGACCCTACCTTTTCCACCACTACGGTGGTGTGCTGTGCTGTCCGTAAATCCATGGGCGCATTACGCACGTAACGCTAACTTTTACCTTAAGGTTGAACAAAACATTATGATTACTGCCCAACAACTTCTGAGCGCTTTTCAAAAAGCTATAGACCTCGACCCTAACAATGATGCTGACGATGTACTGCTTCACATTGAAGCGCTAACTCTGTCCGAAGCTCCCGACATGAGCGCTGCCGAAGAATCTTGGCACGGTTGTGAGCCGGAACTTGTAGTGCGCGGCGACCAAGCCGCATGGGAGCTGGAATTACTAGCAATCCACCCTGGTGATAAAGGTGCCCCAGTCGAAACTCCGATCACGTGCCGCCTACTCGCAACAGATATTCTTTTCGCACGGGGTGAGCTGAATTTCGATCTGGCAGTTGAGATTCTGGACAAAGACGAGAAACTCGAAACGGATCTAACCGGCGAAGGCTTCCAGCATATTAAGGGGTTTGAGCAACTAGTAACGTCAGACCAATTCTGGATTCGACAACAGATCTTTTTGGATCTAGTAGAAGTGCTCAACAAATCCGGGCTGGTGCCTGAGGAGGCCACAAAGTAACGGCCGGCCATCGTCGCCGGCGTTAACAATAGGGATGGTTCCGACCTTCTTAAGCCGCCCGCAAGTCAGCAACGTGGCTCTACGTCGGTAGGTACGAATGCATCTGAAGCGCTGAGCGTTTGGGGAGCCGATCATCGCCCTAAGGCGAGGACTCGGGGCGTAGCCCAGGGGGCCGACACTCCGCCACTGGCGGAGTGCTCGGGGCGCAGCCCGGGTGCCGCGATTCGATGCTCGACAAACATTCCGGAGCCGCAAGGCGACGAGTTTGTCGGGTAGCGAAGCGGGGGGCGCTAGCCCAGTCCAGCAGCATGCTGGTAGGGGAGCCGCCGGAAGTTTTTCCGCAATCGGAGGGCTTGCCCGACACGCGGAAAAACCTTCAGGTGGGGGCGAAGCCCGGCCTCCCTCCCGCAGAAGGCGGGCGGGCAAGGTGCTTTGGAAAGCCAGACCTCTCGGGGCCACGACTGACCGTAGGGCAGTTGGGGGAGGTCTGGCGGTGGCGACCAGGACGAAGAACTGGGCGACATGAGAAAGCAGCTTGCCCGCCCGACGTAGTCGCCCCGAAGGGGTGGCCGCAGGCCAGGTGGGAGGCCCCACAAGGTATGCGTAGCATACCGCTGTAGTCCGACCTCAACGAGGTCGGGCGTGAAGGCTAGCCCGGCAAGGAGTTCAGCACTGCTGAACGACCCAGGGTGCGCGAGCATTCCGACTTCAGGTCGGGATGCGGAAGCACGGTATTCCAAGGTCGCACTGCGAGCTGGAATACCGGCAGGAAAGGCTGCGCATGCAGTCATTCCTGCGCTATACGTTAGTATGAACACTACGACTCCACGCCTAGATCAAGGCGAGCATGCCGCACAAGCGCTACTCTACATCAGCGAATTTATATGGCTCCGGGCCACGGAGCTTGGTCGGCTGCTGCATCCAAATCGGCAGCATTCGCGTAAATACGCGGAAGCATACTTGCGCAAATTGAACCAGCTGCAACTAGTGATTTCCCGCCAGCTGCCCGGTGCCGGTGCTGGCAGGGCATATGTCCTGTCATCGCGGGGTGCTCGCCAGCTTAACGACTGGCGCGGCGAACATGTACATTCCACAGGGAAGGACTGGGGCTCAACCACCGAAGGCGTCTGGCTTCCGCCAGCCAGTTGGCGACACGATCTAATTGCCACAGGCGTACTCAGCATACTGGCCGAGCGCGGCCTGGAGGTATACCCCGAATGCTATTTGCGACGCGTTGAGCCGAAAGCCGACAAGCACCCTGATGGCCTCATTGCCAACCGCCAAGAAGGATTCTCGATGTGGCTGGAGGTTGAAAATGCTCGAAAGAGCGGTCGCGACATCAATAAGCTGGTGGAAGCGCTAGCCAAGGCCAGCCGCGCTACTCCGGTCACCTACTTTGATGTGGTGCAAGATGCCCCTATCAATCTCGGGCTTGTAGCGATAGACGCCGATGCTCGCGATGACCGCGGCTTTCGCTTGAATCACCTACACCGTATTAAATCAACAATTCAGAAAAGGGGGCTTGTTAAGCCCCTCCCCCTTGCGATTGCATGGATTACGATGAAAGGTGTCGGTGTGGAGTCTATACGCATAGAGCAGAAGGTTTATCAGGCGACGGCCGGCGTTCGTGTGTAGATGCCGATTGCTCGATATCGAGCGCGGGCAGCGCTCGTACGATCTTCATCGTTTCCAGGCTGACGGTGATCACACGCAGGAACAACTCCAGCGGATACCGGGGGTTGTGCATGGTTTCGATAGCCCAGTCGTTGGCATCATTGACGATACCGCTGGCCTTGTCCGTCTTGACGCACTGGCGCTCCACCACCCAGTCCAGCGCCGGCTTACCATTGACGACGTAATCGTAGGCCTCCAGCGGGATATCCTTGATAATAATTTTGCTGTTGTAATGCAGCGTAGTCAGGTCCTTTTTGGCCCCATATTTCATTTTCTCGACACGATAATCTTCATCGCTGCCACCGCCGCCGACGATGGTGGCCGGGTACATATCCACCTCTTCGTAATTCAAGTGCAGGTCGGCGAGCGACCGACCAGCCTTGCTGAAGGTCCAGAAGTCAGCGGCAGTTTTGACCCGAGGGATGCGGGGCAGCTCTTTGGATAGATTGTCGGCATACTTCTTGCGGTAATCGTCCGAATGCAGCAGGCCATACACATAATAGAAGATGTCTTCCTTACTGATCTCCTCGCCGGGATAAGCCTGTTGAAAGTGGGCACGGCCTTCGTCGGTGATGGCGTCATGGCGCTGTGAGCCAGCGACCATGGGCTGTGAAAATAGCCCGCGCTTATCTAATTGCTGCGTGGGCTCATCGTAAAGGTAGAGAGGGAAACATTGAATTTTCGCGGGACCTTGCAAATCAGCGGGTAGATCGCACACGAAGCAAGAAAAGTCCATGTTCGCGCTAGTACCAGTCACCCATATTGCGGTATTTACGGCATGAGCATCGGGGAACAATCGTGGCATTTGATAAGTACGTTCAATTAGATCTCGATTTAAATACATCCATTGCTTGTTGAACGGGCGGTGCAAACTCCAGGTTAAATTGGAATCTTCAAATTTTACTTGGCGTCCACGCAGCACTCCCGCATAAAGACCATCACTCCAGCTAATTTGCGTTGCATCAGATTGGACGAATGACGCTACAGCTGGCCAATCCGATTTTCCTAATCCGCTACATTCCGCTAAATAGCGTGCAACCTCAGTGTTGTAAAAATCGATGGTCAGGTTTACTTTTGCCTCCAAGACTGTCCGGGAAGACTGATAACACCAGGCATCACGATTAGTCTTCACACCATTTGAATAGTTTGCAAATAATGATCTTTTCGCGTTGGTGCCCTTATCGCCGAGCGCGATGAAATCGCCAAAGCTGTCATCACGCTGATTGAGCCAATCGCCATGAGCGTCCGGGGTGATGGTCTGCCAGCGCTCAATGCCCCCTATGCTGCCGAAGCTCTCGATTTTCTTCAGCTTCTCCTCGCGAGAGAGATAGTCGCCAATGTCGTGAAAATGGATCTTTCCATGCCCTGCGGCCTGCGGGTTCTTGACCAATAGCGAGATGGCAATCGGCGCGCGGCTACCGCTCCCGAAAATCTTGCCCCCTTCTTTGCGGGACATCTCTCCGGAGGTGCGCTGATTTCCCCGCAAATGAAACACATAAATGCTGCTGAATTCCTCGACTAAACATTGCCGCAGGCCATCGGCGGTGTTGGCTTCGACAAAGCCCGCATTGGTCACGAAACCAACCACGCCGCTATCCCCCACGCGGTCGCTGGCCCAGCGAATGGCGCGGATATAGCTGTCATATAGGGCATTCTTATTGGTGGCATCGGAGCGGGCTGCGTAAGTTGTACGGATACGCCCATCCAGCGCCGGGTATTCGACATTGGCGTTATTGTCATTGGCACTGGTCTGCCCCGCCGAATACGGCGGGTTGCCCATGATCACCCGAATATCCAGCTGCTTCTGGCGCTTGCGCCGTTTGCTGTTATCCACCAGCAACTGACTGACCAGATCTTTCTTGTCGTACATTTCAAAGGTGTCAGTCAAGCAAATACCCTCGAAGGGTACATACTCACCACCCACAATGTCGTGGTACACCGCCTCGATATTGATGGCGGCAATGTAATAAGCCAGCAACACCAGCTCATTGGCGTGAATCTGGCCCTTGTACTTCTTCTTCAGTTCTTCCGGCGTCATCAAGCCGCTTTGCAGCAAGCGGGTAATGAAGGTGCCGGTGCCGGTGAAAGGATCCAGAATGTGTACGCCATCGCTGCCCAGTGTCTGCCCGAATTCGGCCTTGAGCACGTCGTTCACGCTATGGATGATGAAATCTACGACCTCAACGGGCGTATATACAATGCCCAGGCGCTCGGTCATACGCGGGAAAGCGTTGCGGAAGAACTTGTCGTAAAGCTCGACAACGATTTTCTGCTTGCCCGCTGCGCTGTCGATACCCTCAGCCCGTAGCGCCACACTCTCGTAGAATTGCTGCAGCGTATCGGCTTCCTTGCCCAGGTGATGCTCATGCAAAGCGTCCAGCACACCCTGCATGGCCTGCGACATGGGATTGTGCTGGGCGAAGCTGTAGGATTCGAACAAAGCATCGAACACTGGCTTGGTGATAAGGTGCTGTGCCAGCATCTCTATGATTTCACCGTCGCCAATACTGTCGTTTAGATCATCGCGCAATTCAGCGGCAAACGCGTCGAAAGCTTCCCGCTCCCGTGTGTTGGCGGGTTCCTCGATGATGGCGGTGATGCGGTCAATATGAGTGCGGGCGATCTTGGCAATGTCGTTGGCCCAGTCTTCCCAGTGGTGCCGGTTGCCCACCTTTTGCACCAGCTTGGCATAGATGGCTTTCTCAATCTCGCCGATTTCAAACTGTAGAGCGTTCTGCTCCTGAACATACTGCTGGGTAGGTTCGCCCAACGTGAATTTACCCTTGGCGCGGGGCTTTTTAGTGTCGCCCGCCTTCCTCTCCTGCTTTTTCTGGATCTTATCGGTGATGGCAATAACTTCCATCTTCTTCACATCTTTGCCGATCAAGTCCAGCTTGTTGACCATCGCATCGAAGCTGTCATCATGCGAACGCAACGCCTGCAGAACCTGCCAAACCACTTTATAGGTCTGGTTATCATTCAAGGCCTCGTGGGGCTCCACGCCCACCGGGATGACGACCGGAAGGATTACATAGCCGCGCTTCTTACCCGGCGCATTACGCATGACACGGCCCACTGACTGCACCACATCGACCTGAGAATTGCGCGGTGTCAGGAACAGCACGGCATCCAGGGCCGGCACGTCAACACCTTCCGACAGGCACCGCACGTTACTCAGGATGCGGCAGGTACTTTCAGGCGCTTCGGCCTTCAGCCAATTGAGCTTTTCTTCTTTTTGGCTGGCGTTCATGCTGCCATCCACATGCTCCGCTTCGCAGGTCAAAGCAGCAACGGTCTCGAATTCTTCCGTTTCCTGATATGCCTCGACCACGGACTGGAACATGGCGGCAATGTTTTTGGAGCTGACCTTGTGTGTTTTGCCTCTATTATTGGCCTCGATGACCTGGCAGAACGCTACGGCCCGCTGCATCGGCGTCATGTCTTCCGTCAGATCGTCGTCAAGCCCTTGTTTGGACAATGCCTTCCAGCAACCAATGATCTTCGCCGCGTCATCCACCTTCAATTGGTTGTTCTCGTCGGCGAGCAGGCCCTGAATACGGCGGTTAATATGCCTCTCCTCGACCGCCAGCACAATGACCTTGTAATCGACCAGCAGGCCGCGTTTTACGGCCTCTGAGAAGGTGATAACGAATAGTTCCTTCCCAAACAGAGCCTCGTCATCCATCGAGGCAAGCGCAACGTTATCTTTTTCCGCGCTGACTTTGGCCGAGTCGCCGTAAATGCGCGGCGTGGCGGTCATGTATATACGCTTATCAGAGCGAATGAAATCGGCGTTATGCACACGCACGAAGGCGCTTTCTTCCTGACCATCGAACGTGGCGCCGGTGGTGCGATGCGCCTCGTCGCACACAATCAGGTCGAAATCAGCCAAGTCGAACTGCTTTTGCGCTTGGCTAATGACATCAATGGAGTGATAAGTGCTGAACACCACGCTCATGTGCTGGGCGTCATGGCGTTTGGTCATTTCGCTGGCCAACCGTGCCGGTTCCGTCGTGGCGGGGTAACGCAGTTCATGGGTAAAGGTTTGCACCACATCGTCATCGACCTTGCGCTTTTTGCCCACGTCGCTATCGGAACATACGGCAAAGCTGTGCAGTGGGATTTCGGATTCCTGCGTCCATTCCGTCAGGGTTTGCGACAGCAGCGACAGGCTCGGTACCAAAAACAATACGCGCCCGCCCGCGCCAGCGACCTGCTCGGCGATCTTGAGGCTAGTAAACGTTTTGCCCGTGCCGCAGGCCATAATGAGCTTGCCACGCTCAGCGTTTCGTAGCCCTTGGACCACGGCGTCCAGTGCGCTTTTCTGGTGTGTTCGCAGTGTTTTCTTGACCTGGAGCACGGGTGCCTGCCCAGGCTGGTACTGTGCCCAGTCGATTTGACTGTTTTCCAGGTCGTACAGGTCAATCTTGCTGACGGGCGGATTTTGGTCCTGCAACGCGTTTTCGGCGTGCGTGCTCCAGTTATTGGTCGTGCTGACAATGATGCGATGCTTGAACGTGCTTTTGCCTGATGCCGTAAAAAAGCTGTCTATATCGACCTTTTGGACCCGATAATCCTCGGCGTAGAACTTGCACTGAATGGCGTGCAGCTCATTGGTGCCGTGCGTTCTGGCGACCAAATCTATGCCGGCATCACGCCCGTCCACCCCATGCTGCCGCGCCCAGTCTGCATAAGTCCACACGTCGCTGTACAAATCGCGATAGGTCGCCTCGTTGCGCAGGTACGTGAACATCAACTCTTCAAAGTAGGTACCCTTTTCGCGCTCGGATACGGCGGCATTGCGGTAGGTCTCAAGCAGAGTCGTCAGTGCGGACATAGATCAGTTCTCGGTGTTGCGTTTGGCAATAAGTTGGGGCTATCTTACGACAGCAAATAAAGGGATGGTTAACAAGACGCCAAAGCGCTACGTTCTCATATGGGGATAGATAGCAATGGGTACTGAGCGTAGGGGCTAGTGCCCCCTCTAGCAAGGATATGGGATTTCAAGGTTTATACATATTCTCGAATTGAGGATATGTATTGCTGGCGAGGATAAAAGCACGTACTAAGGTCGAAGAAATCGAAAGTGCGCTAGTAGCGCACTCATCAAAATAGCCACTTTACATGCCAAAAAACGTCGAAAATGAGAGTGTGCTACTAGCACACTGTGCTTTTCAGCCACTTCTTGGTGCGCCGCATCTACACACCTCCTTCCCTGGTTGCCAGAAAAAGGTATCAACGCACGCGCGAGTGATAACCCCTGATGCCAGCACAAACGCCCGCAGCCAGGACTGAGGCGGCTTACGCAAGCATGATACGTATTGATATCCTGACTCCGTGTTGCACAAGTGCCTTTCAGGTAACTCAAAACCGATGGATCAGCCCCCGAAGGGGGCCACGGCCGCTAGCATACAATGATCTGGTTATCGCTGGCCAGACGGCCTGTAGATCATAAAAAAAAAGCAATTAATATACATATGTAGATAGCCGTCCAATCTGATACCAAGGAATTGCAATAACTAACTGTATTTATTGGACAAATACCGACAAATAAAATTCATAGCCGTTCGCGATATGCCCCTCAATGTTCGCGATATGCCCCTTGATATGTTCGCGATATGCCCCTTCCTTCGCCCTACAGTGCTATCTTGCGGTTAAGGTTAAGTTAAAGCAAGAAGAGTTCCTGTTCTCCCCCGAAGCGACGGCCTGAAAATGGTGAACATGCCCGACTTCTCTTCAAGAACCGACCACCCCACCCCTCGGAGCTCGCCTAAAGCCTGACGAATGGTGTGGTGGCGACGTCGCATGGTACTAGCTGCCACAGGCTCCTTAGAGAGAGGATAAACATAGTCACACAACGTCCTCATGCCTACCCTCTTTTCTTGCCCTTGGTTGATGAAATGCAGGCGCCAGTGCAGGATCAAAGCCACATCCTTAAGCTGCCGCGCCTCGTCGAGACTCACCCCCAGGTAGTTGCTCCGCGCGAAAACGGCCACTGTCAAAGTAGGATTAAGGCCAACAATCATCTCCTGGCTGTTCTTATCCCTCGTATAACCAGATATCAGACGATAGCTCGTTTCGAAGTCGGGCCCCTGTATCACAACGGATACAGCGCTGAGCCGCGTGATGGATTCGCGAACCAACCTGCCCATGGATCCACCCTTTGCATACCCCAACGACTCGACAAAGCTCGAAATTCTGAGCCTCACCGCTATCGTGCGAGTCGTGCTTGCAAAGAACACACGATCCAGCAGCGCATCGCCACTGACAGTGATCTCTGGTTCCAGTGCCCGCCCGTCACGCAGCATCCGTCGGGTTTCTCGGAGGCTGTTCGTTCCTAGCGCAACAAGGCCTTGCAGAACCCGAAGGTCAAGTGAGTCAAGCGGTTCAGGCCCCCAGAATCGGTATTCGAGGCCCCCGGCGGCATAAGTGACGTCGAGCTTTTGCTTCGCCCGCTCCCCTTTTGGGAGGCTCACGAAAAGCCCTGCCGGATGCACAAACGACGACGGCACCTTGGCGTACTTCAACGCTATCACCGTCATCATCCCTGCTGTTGTTCAGCATTACGCCGGGCGATGCTTTCCGCTTTGGTTGGCCGCCCAGGCTTACGACGCTCGGGGGGCGTCGTCATCTCCGGCGTGGGTGCCCCAGACAGTGAGGCCTGTTTTTTCTTTGCGAGCCAAGCTTGCACATCGTCGGGGTCAAATAGCAGCCGCGAACCAAGCTTGATTCGAGGGGGCAGATCGTCAGCCTCACCGGCAAAGTTTCTGTTGTAGATAGTTTGCGGAGCGAGATTGAGGATCTCGGCCAGCGCCGCAACGGATAAAAGATGGTTCATGTTTTAACTTTAATCAACGCGATCACGTCGACCGCGCTAAGTATAGGCAAACCACTCACTTTTCTTTACCCTGACTTACTACTGTGGTGGATGACATTAAAGTTCTGTTCCGAGTTGGCTATCACTTTTCGCATAACCAAGTCGCCATTACTCAGCGAAAAGGTGAGTTTATCGCCGGGCAATAAGCCTAGCTTTGCCCGAATCTCACTGGGCACGGTAACTCGGCCACCGGTTGTTAGCGCTACGGTGTCAGTCGCTTTGAACGAGCCTTTGGTTTTTCTCAAAAACAAGCTCCCGGCTGGTTAGTCTTACCATTCGAGCCTATAGTATCCGGCTTCTGGCCCGATGCCAAAAGCCAATCAACAGGCTGCGTCGAGTCACCACACAAGCCTTACCCACAGCGAAGTGGTTTACCTATGATTCCTTGCATATGCTTGCTCCCTTGGATCCTTGGGCCAAATTTGGGCCAAATGGGCCAGAAAAATAAAGTAAAATGCAGGAACACTAGGTATAGAAAAGCCCTATTTTTCAATGATTTATACATAGGTAGCCGGCGAAGTCAACGCACTTGTAATGCGAAGGTCGAGGGTTCAACTCCTTTAACCGGCACCAGTATACGCAAGCACTTGGGCCAACCCTTTCGGGTTGGCCCAAGTGCTTTTCTGTTTTGCGCGCCCTCTGCGCAGATCGGGAGGTGCTATCATAAGCGCGGCATTTTCTAAGGAGCCGCCCCTTGAGTACTATTCCAAAAATCAAGCTGGGGGCCGGCCGGCTCTGGCTCTATATTCTTGCGCTAGGTCTGTTCGCCGTCGGCCTGTTCATGGCCATAGGGGGCGCCGCGCTCATCGCACGGAACGGAAGCTGGTATTTTCTTATCGCGGGCCTTGTCATTACCGCGTCCGCTGTGCAGATTGCACGGGCGCGCAGCGCGGGGGCCTGGCTGTTTCTGGCCGCCTTCGCCGGCACCGTATTATGGGCGCTGGCCGACGTCGGGCTGGACTATTGGGGGCTGATCTCGCGCTTGCTGGCCATGACCTTCATCGCCGCCGTGGTGGTCTTTACCCTGCCATTGCTGCGCAAGGCCGAAGGCCGCACAGCCGGGGGCAAGCCCGCCATCATCACCGGCGCGGTACTCGGCCTGTTGGGCGTGCTGGGCTTTGGCTCCATGTTCAGCAGTCACCCCGAAGTGGTTGCCGCCGCGCCGGCTGCCCAGTTGGTGGCCGTGGCGCCCGGACAAGAACAGAAGGACTGGGCCAACTACGGCAACGACGCCGGTACGGGCCGTTTCGCCGCCCTGGATCAAATCAATGTCGGCAATGTGGGTCAACTGGAACAGGCCTGGCTATTCCAGACCGGCGACATCCCGCAGTCCACGGGCGCCGGCGCCGAAGATCAGCTCACGCCTATGCAAATCGGCGACAAGCTGTTTCTGTGCACGCCGAAGAATAACGTGATTGCTCTGGATGTTGATACGGGCAAGCAGCTATGGCGGCGCGACTTTAACGCAAGCGTGGGCGGCGTGTGGGAACGTTGCCGCGGTCTGGCGTATTTCGACGTGAATGCGCCGCTGGTGCAACCTACTGTACCCGGTTCCACGCCGGTGACGCCGGTGAGTCTGCCCGCCGCGGCTAGCTGCCAGCGCCGCGTGCTGATGAACACGATCGACGCGCGCCTGGTGGCCATCAACGCCGACAACGGCGAAATGTGCGAAGCATTCGGCGAACACGGCATTATCGACCTGAAGGCCGACATGGGGCCCGTGGCCAACAAGGCCTTCTACACCATGACGGCAGCGCCGACCATCGCAGGCACAACCATTGTTGTCGGCGGCCGTGTCGCCGACAACGTGCAGGTCGACATGCCTGGCGGCGTCATGCGGGGCTTTGACGTCATTACCGGCCAAATGCGCTGGCACTTCGATCCCGGCATGAGCGACCCCAATGCGCCGTTGGCCGGCAACGATAGCTATCGGCGCTCGACGCCAAACGTGTGGGCCGGCATCTCGTATGACCCGGACATGAATACCGTATTTCTGCCCGTGGGGTCGGCCTCGGTGGATCTGTACGGCGCGACGCGCACTCCTCTGGACGAAAAGTATGGCGCTTCCGTGCTGGCCCTGGACGCCAGCACCGGCAAAGAGAAGTGGCATTACCAGACCGTGCGCAACGATCTGTGGGACTTTGACGTGCCGATGGCGCCGGCGCTGATCGACTTTCCAAAGCCGGACGGCAGCAACGTGCCCGCCGTGGTGGTGGCGACCAAGGCCGGTCAGATCTTCGTTCTGGACCGCGCAACCGGACAGCCGCTAACCAAGGTCGAAGAGCGCGAAGTCCTGCCCGCCAGGATTCCTAAAGAAAACTACGCCAAGACCCAGCCGGTTTCCGTCGGCATGCCGCAAATCGGTACGCAGAAACTGACCGAATCCGATATGTGGGGCGCCACGCCGTTTGACCAGTTGTTGTGCCGCATTTCCTTCAAGGGTATGCGTTATGAAGGCCTGTTCACCGCGCCCGACACCGACGTCTCTCTGTCCTTTCCGGGTTCGCTGGGCGGCATGAACTGGGGCGGCATTTCCCACGACCCCAACAACAACCTTATCTTCGTCAATGACATGCGCCTGGGGCTGTGGGTGCAAATGGTGCCTCAGCAAGCAGGAGGCCAGCTGTCCGACGGTGGCGAGGCGCCCAATGCCGGCATGGGTCAGGTGCCTCTGGGCGGCACGCCTTATGCCGTGATCAAGGACCGCTTCATGTCGCCGCTGGGCATCCCTTGCCAAAAGCCGCCATTCGGCACCATGACCGCAGTTGATCTGAAAACCCAGCAGATCGCGTGGCAAGTGCCGCTGGGCACGGTGCAGGACACCGGCCCCATGGGCATAAAAATGAGACTGCCTCTTGACGTGGGCATGCCCACGCTGGGCGCGTCGCTGGCCACACAGGGCGGCCTGCTGTTCTTCGCCGGCACGCAGGACTATTACCTGCGCGCGCTCGACACAGCCAACGGCAAAGAGGTATGGAAGCAGCGCCTGCCTGTAGGCAGCCAAGGCGGCCCCATCACGTACAAGTCGCCCAAGACGGGTAAGCAATACGTCGTCATTTCGGCCGGCGGCGCCCGACAATCGCCTGACCGCGGCGATTACGTCATCGCCTATGCCCTGCCTGAGGCCAAATAATTACGACTGGGGTCTGTCAGGCGACGGCGACATCATGCATTGCGGGGGCCCGTGTCACTTTCGGCGCCCCCGTATGAACACTCTGAGGGACCACTAGAAATAGTGGCCCTTTTGTTTTTGTGCACTCCTGCCCGCCGACCGTACCATTCAAATCAGGCATGGCGCTCTTCCTTCGGTTCAAATCGAATCACAAGGCGTTGCCCACAAGCTTCGGCGTAGCGGCGCAACGTCGCTAAAGAGGGCGCGTGCTTACGGCTGCCTATGCTGCTTTCGATCCGGGCAATCATAGGTTGCGATACCCCCATGCGTTCGGCGACTTCGGCTTGCGTCAATCCTGCACGCTGACGAGCACGCAATAACTCAGCCAAAGCGCTAAACTCATCAGCCAAGGCATCATAAGCCTCTCGAAACTCAGGATCGCTCTTCCTGAGCCTTTCAGCATAAGCACGAGGGTCAAATGGAATAGGTTTGTATGCACTCATGACTGCACCTCTTTCTTCCGGCGACGGGCTATATCAAGAGCATGCGCCGGAGTTTGCTCCGTTTTTTTGATAAAGCCGTGAACAATAATTACGCGGTCGCCAACAACCGTACAGAACAGGGCACGTCCAATACCTTCTGGCCCCTTGGCGCGTATCTCAAAAAGCCCGCTTCCCATTGCCTTGGTGTAAGGCAACCCTAAATTCGGGCCATATTCGGTTATACGCTCAGTAATCCGCGTAAAGCTGGCTCGAATACCCACAGGCCACGCCATAATTTCAGCTTCCACAGCTTCATTGAAAAACTCAATCAAGTAGGCCATTAAAATATAACACCTATGTTATAAATCATCAATCAAACTTTATACGCACAACGGCGCGCTTTTTCATTCTTTGAGTGCCCAATACGGATGCGTTGACTGGAGGTGCCTACCGTCGACTACGTATAAATCATCATTATGTGAGAGCGCTTGATAACATAAACTAAACGGTCACCTCATGCCTACAGCGAATCACACGAATGTCCACCCTCAAAACTTGCAATGAATAACCCCCTGGAGCGCATACGTTTCGATCTGACCACCATCCGCCTGTTCATTGCGACGGTCGAACATGGCAGCATTACCGGCGCGGCCGAACAGCAGTGTGTGGCGGTTACGGCGGCGTCGCGCCGTATTGCGGAACTCGAGGCGCAATTTGGCGTGGCCTTGTTCCAGCGGCGCCCGCACGGCATGGCGCTGACCGATGCGGGGCGCAGCCTGCTGGTGCATGCCCGCGGCCTGATGCAGTCGGTGGAACGCATGCACCACGATGCGGCCGCCCATAGCCAAGGGTACAAAGGGCTGGCGCGCGTGGCGGCGTGCACGTCGGCGGCGCTGCAGTTTCTGCCTGCCGACATTCGGGCCCATCAGGCCCGGTTTCCCGACATCGATATCGAGACACAAGAGGACACCAGCTACGGGGTCATCAAATCCGTGATGCAGGGCATGGCCGAAGTGGGCATTTACGAAGCGGGCGTGAATCCGCCGCCGGCCACGCTGGCTATTTTGCCGTACTACCAGGATCGCCTGGTGTTGGTCACGCATAAGTCGCACCCGCTGGGAAAACGGCGCACCGTTGGCTTTGCCGATATTTTGCCCTGCGACCTGGTGGGCTTGCACGAAAACTCCGCGCTGTCGATCCTTCTGGTCAACCAGGCCATTCAGCACGACGGCAAGCTGAATATCCGCGTCCGGGCGCGCAGCTTCGATACCATGCTGGCCATGATTCAGGCCGAGCTCGGCGTGGGCCTGGTTCCCTACGCAGTGGCCCAATGGCTCGCCGTCAATCCCATTTTTCGGCATATTCCCATTACCGAACCGTGGTCGCGCCGGCAGTTCATGCTGTGTCACCGGCCGGCGCCCGATATTTCCTCGGCGGCCTTGTCGGTGGCCCAATTCCTGGCGCAAGCCAGCGCCAATGCCGCCGCGCAAGAGGAAGCCGGCAGCGTGATTGCGCAAAACGCGAAACCAGCCTGAAGAAATAAGCAATAGCCGCAAGGGCGCCCTCTTTGTCATCATAGACGGCAACGATGCGCGCAGCCCTACGTTGCAGCGCTGCCCTTGTTTGCTTATTGTGAGGAATGCTCGTGAAGATCGTACGTGTGCAAGCTACGCCGTTAAATGTCCCGCTGGATTTTGCCGCCGGAGGCATACGCCGCTCTACGTCGCTGTCGGCCTGCTATGTCGAGATCGAAACCGCCGACGGCCTGATCGGCCACGGATTTACCGCCATTACCGAAGAAGAGGTGGTGGCCAATATTATGAATGCGGTGGCCGGGCCCGCGCTGATCGGCCTGGATGCCATGAACCACGAGGCCATCTGGAACAAGCTGTACTGGCTTTTATGCCCACGCGGACAAACCGGCTATGGCATGCACGCCATCGCGGCGCTGGACATCGCGTTGTGGGATCTGAAAGGCAAGGCGCTGAACCAGCCTATCTGGAAGCTGCTGGGCGGAGCACGGCCGCGCGTGCCGGTCTACACCACGTTCGGCTTTAACTTCCTGGATCGCGAGTCGCTCGCCGATGCGGCCCAAGCCTGCGTCGCCGACGGCTTTTCCCATCTGAAAATGGTGGTTGGCCATGGCGCGCTGCAACGGCGCGACGAGCCGCGTCCGCTGAACGAAGTCATACGCGAAGATGCCGCAAGAGTACGCGCGGTGCGCGATGCCGTGGGCTCCGAACCCTCGCTGTACATCGACGCAAACTGCAGCCTGGACGGCTACCACGCTGAAAAACTGGCGCATAGCATTCATGACTGCGACATCGCTTTTTTCGAAGAGCCGGTCACCCAGAACGACGTGCGCATCATGGCCGATTTGCGCCAGCGCACGGGTATGGCGCTGGCGGCAGGGCAAAACGAAGGGCTGTCCTATCGTTTCCGCGACCTGATGCTGGCCGGCGCCGTCGATTATGTTCAGCCCAATGTGGTGATCAGCGGCGGCTTCACGCAAGCCGCCAAGGTTGCCGGCATGGCCGAGGCCTTCAACGTCGGCATCGCCAATGGCGGCGCCTTCCCGCTGCACAATATGCATTTGCATGCCGGGCTGGCCAATGGCGGTCGCGTGGAATGGCATTTGGTGGCGGTTGATATGATGCGCACCCTTTATCACGACATTCCCGAACCGAAAGAAGGCTGGCTGACGCTGCCCGACAAGCCTGGACTGGGATTCGAACCGAATCGCGCAGCGATAGAAGAAATCAGCAAACTGCCGTGCTCGGCAGGCAAGGGTAAAGGCTAACCCCAGGCCCCTGCCTGCCCCGCATGACACGACGCACCCCATCACAACAACAGAGGAGACAACCATGCATCGCACCTTATTTCGTTTACTGACCGCCGCGGCCTTGATTCTGCCGGCCGCCGCATTTGCCGCCAGCCCCGCAGCCTGGCCGAACGAGCGCCCCGTACGGCTGGTCGTGCCGGCCAGCGCCGGCGGCTCGCTCGATACATTGGCTCGCCCATTGGCCCAAGCCATGTCCGAGCTATCGGGCGGACGCTTCATTATCGAGAACCTGGGCGGCGCGGCCGGCATGATCGGCGCCAATAACGTCGTCCAGGCCGACCCCGACGGCTATACCTTTTTGCTGGGCGCCATTCATCACGCCATCTTGCCCATTGCCTACCCGAAAATACCGTATAACAGCGCCACCGACCTGACCCCTGTCGGCCTGATCGCCACGGTGCCCAATGTCGTGCTGGTGCGCCAGGACTCGCCCAATCAGTCCATTGCCGACCTGATCAAGGCCGGCAAGGAATCCGCCGACGGGCTGAACTATGGCACGGGCGGCAAAGGCGGACTGCATCACCTGACGACCGAACACTTTGCGAAACTGACCGGCGCCAAAATGCAGGCCATTCATTATCGCGGCAGTGCGCCCGCCATTACCGACCTGTTGGGCGGACAAATCGATGTGATGTTCGAAACGATGCCGCAGGCACTGGGACAAATACGCAGCAAGGCCTTGCGTGCCCTGGCCGTCACGTCGTCCAAGCGCTCCCCCGCCTTGCCCGACACACCGACGCTGATCGAAGCCGGCGTACCGGATCTGGCTGTTACCACCTGGTACGGTATTTTCGCGCCAGCCAACTTGCCCCCGGAAATTGATCAGCGCATGCAGGACCTGATCACCAAAGCCTTGGCCACCGACAAAATCCGTGAACTCTGGAAGGGCTATGGCGCAAGCGTAGAGGGCCCAGGCGCAGAAAACTTCAAGACATTCTGGACAGATGAACTCAAGCATTGGTCCGATGTCAGCCAGCAAATCGGCTTCAAGCCCGCCGAGTAACCGCAATGAGCCTGAACGCGGTGAATGTTCAAGATCTGCGCCGGTTGGCGCAGCGCCGGCTGCCGCGCATGGTCTTCGATTACCTGGACGGCGCGGCGGAGGACGAGCTGACCTTGCAGGTCAACCGGCATGCGTTCAGGCACGTCAACCTGCGGCCTCGCGCCCTGAACGATGTCAGCACGCGCACGCAGTCGGTGCAGTTGTTCGGGCAGTCCTGGTCGTCGCCGGTGGCGATTGCACCGGTCGGCCTGGCGGGCCTGTTCTGGCCGCAAGGCGACCTGGCGGCCGCCCGCGCCGCCGCGCAGGCCGGCATTCCCTATGTCCTGTCGACCGCTTCGAGCAGCACCATCGAAGCGGTCGCGCAGATTGGCGGCAACCTGTGGTTTCAGCTATATGTGATCAGCCGGGCGCTGGCCGACGGCTTGGTGGACAGAGCGCTGGCGGCGGGCTTTCGCACTCTGGTGCTTACCACCGACGTGCCGGTCAGCGGCCGGCGCGAGCGCGATGTACGCAACGGATTTTCCCAACCCATGCGATGGCGGCCGCGCACGATCTGGGACCTGGCCTGCCACCCGCGCTGGCTGGCGCAAATGGCGCGCCACGGTGCACCGCAATTGGCCAACCTGGCCAGCCAGGCGGCCAACGACGCGCAAACTCAGGCTGCCCTGCTGCAACGCCAGATGGACGCCAGTTTCAGCTGGGACGACCTGGATCGTTTGCGGCGGCGCTGGCCCCATACCCTACTAATCAAGGGCATTCTGCACCCCCGTGACGCGGCGCGTGCCTTCGACGCTGGCGTCGACGGGGTCATCGTGTCCAATCATGGCGGCCGGCAACTGGACGGCGCCATGAGCACGATCGACGCCTTGCCCGCTGTAGTGCAGGCCGCCGCCGGTCGCCCGGTTTTGCTGGATGGCGGTATACGGCGCGGCGTAGATGTAGTCAAAGCCATGGCGCACGGCGCCCAGGGCGTGCTGCTCGGCCGTGCGCCCATGTACGGGCTGGCGGCCGCCGGGCAGGCCGGCGTGGAAGCGGCCATCGCCCTGCTCGCGCAAGACATCGATCGGGTGCTCGCGCTAATGGGCTGTCACCGCGCGGCCGATTTAGGGCCGGACTGGCTCGCCACATAACGATTGCGCGCAGGTGATTCATACCTTGCTATGTCATCATACAAGTAGACAGCTATAATGACGTGCTCTCTACTTTTTGCGGATTTAGCCATGGCAACGCTTACGCGTCCCTCTCTTTCGCTTGAACGGCCTAAAAGCCTTTCCACCCAGCTCGCCAAAGACCTGACCGAGCGTATCGAACGCGGCGACTTGAAGGCCGGCGACAAGCTGCCGAGCGAACACGAAATGGTGGCTTCGTACGGCGTCAGCCGCACGGTGGTGCGCGAAGCGGTTTCAAGCCTGAAAAGCGCAGGCTTGGTCGTGGCCCGCCAAGGCGTCGGCGTATTTGTACTGGAGCCGTCCACCGCCGCGCCGTTTCGCATCGATGCGGAAGATCTGGGCACCGTCAAGGAAGTCATCAGCCTGCTCGAACTGCGGATCAGCCTTGAATCGGAAGCCGCCGCGCTGGCCGCCATGCGACGCACCGATGCCCAGGTGACGAACTTGCGTGAAGCGCTGGATGCCATGACGCGCGGGATCGACGCCGACGAAGACGCGGCCGATGTCGATTTTCGCTTTCACCAGGAAATCGCCCAGGCCACCGACAACCGCTACTTTATGGAGCTGTTCGATTATCTGGGCATGATGGCCATTCCCCGTGCACGCATCGGCACACATAAAGCCCCTACCAAGGCGCGAACGGCTTATCTGCAAAATGTGAACCGCGAACACCATGCCATTTTTCAGGCAATACTAAATAAAGATCCCGAAGCGGCACGCGCCGCCATGCGGCTGCATTTAAGCAACAGCCGCGAGCGGCTCAAAGCCGCAACCGAAACCGCCGCCTGAAAAAGTCCGTAAGAAATAACGCGCCGTCACTCAACTACTTGTATGACAACTGACAAGCGGCTATAATTGATTTTGAAACGCCCTCTCCGCGTTCATCGCATTGATTACACATTCGGCGCAGGCCACGTAGCAATACGGCCGTAAGCCGAGACACTGCACGGCTCTGCCGGCCTTATTGCTTAAACAAGGAAAATTATGTCCATCGAAGTTCAGGAACTCAAGAAAGTCATTGGCGCTGGTTTGTTGTCATTTCCGTTAACGGATTTCGACGCCCAGGAAAATTTCAACAAAGCCTCGTACCAGAAGCGCCTGGAATGGCTCAAGACGTATGATGCCAGCGCGCTGTTCGCCGCCGGCGGCACAGGCGAGTTCTTTTCGCTGGCCAAAGAGGAATACTCCGACATCATCGGCGCCGCCGTTGACGTCTGCCGCGGCGAAATGCCCATTATTGCCGGCACCGGCTACGGCACACGCGTTGCCATTGAATACGCCCAGGAAGCCGAGCGCCGCGGCGCCGATGGCATCCTGATTCTGCCTCACTACCTGACCGAAGCCGATCAGGAAGGCCTGCGCCGCCACGTGATTGCGATCTGCAAGTCCGTTTCAATCGGCGTCATTGTCTATAACCGCGGCCTGTGCCGTTTGACGGCCGAATCGGTTGAAAAAATCGCTGAAGCCTGCCCGAACCTGGTCGGTTTCAAAGACGGCTTCGGCGACATCGAACTGATGATGTCGATTCGCTCGCGTCTAGGCGATCGCCTGACCTACATCGGCGGCCTGCCTACCGCGGAAGTATTCGCCCCGGCGCTTAAGGCCATGGATGTCACGACCTACTCGTCAGCCGTGTTCAACTTCATTCCACGCACCGCCGTCGAGTTCTACAACGCCTCGGTCAAAGACGACACGGCCACCATGGACCGTTTGTTGAAAACCTTCTTCTTCCCCTACCTTGACCTGCGCAACAGCGGCCAGGGCTATGCGGTCAGTATCGTCAAGGCCGGTGCGACCCTGGTTGGCAAAACAGCCGGTCCGGTGCGTACGCCGCTCTGCGACCTTAGCCCGGCCCAGCACGAGCAGCTTGGCGCGTTGATCAAGCTTCTTGGTCCCCAGTAAACAGAAGAGTTCGATGCCGGGCTAACGACGTACGGGTCGCGTAAAGGCTGTTTACGCGACCCGTACCAGCCCGGCAGACTGAAGAAGTAATGCCGTCCCATAAAACAATAAAAACCAGAAGTTGCCGTAGCCGTATTTCAACCTCAATGCCATCCGGCCGCTCAACGGCCGTACAGGAGACAACATGAAACTGCTTAAAACCACCCTTGCCGCATGCTGCGTTGCCGCGTTCGCCGTTCCGGCTTTCGCTCAAGCGGCAGACGCCGCCGCCTACCCCAACCAGCCCATTAAACTGATCATCCCCTTTCCCGCTGGCGGAACGTCCGACGTGTTGGGCCGGCTGGTCGGCGACAAGCTGGGCCAGGCCCTTGGGCAAAGCGTGGTGGTAGAAAACCGCGCCGGCGCCAACGGCAATATCGGAGCCGACTACGTCGCCCGCTCGGCGCCGGATGGCTACACGCTGGTATTGCTGGACCTAGGCAATCTGACGATCAGCCCCAGCGTCTACCCCAACATGCCGTACGATCCCCTCAAAGACCTGACCCCGGTAACGATGCTGGCCTATTCCCCGCATTTGCTGGTAACCACCAACTCGCTGCCCGTCAAGACACAAGAAGAATTGGTCGCGTATGCCAAGGCGAATAAAGGTAAAGTGAACTTTGCCGCCGCGGCGGGCATCGGCAGCGCCCCCCATATGGCCGGCGTGCTCTTTGCGCAAAAAACCGGTGTCGACTGGGGCTACATTCCTTATAAAGGCGGTGCGCAGGCCCTGACCGACCTGATCGGCGGACAAGTCGACGCCACCACCAACGGCATGGTCGCTACTTACCCGCACGTAAAAAGCGGCAAAATCCGGCTTCTGGCCGTTACCAGCGAAAAGCGCCTGGCTCAATTGCCCGACGTGCCAACGGTAAGCGAAATGATTCCCGGTTTCGTCACGGGCAGCTGGCAGGGCGTACTGGCCCCGGCCGGCACGCCCAAGCCCGTCATTGACAAGCTCAATGATGAAATGGCCAAAATCGTCAAAATGCCCGACGTGCAAGAAAAACTGGCCACCCTGGGCGCCGAACCGCTACAGATGACTCCCGACGAATTCAACACCTGGATGCACACGCAAGTCTCGAGCTGGGCGAAGGTCGTCAAAGAAGCCGGGATCAAGATCGAGTAAGTCGATTCCATCCCAGTAAGAAGGACCGCCCCGGCAAACGGGCGGCCCTTCTTCATTCACCGGGCTGGCGCCCGAACCCGCAAGAAAAATTGCGGCTTAACGACGAATCACTCAACCGCGATATTGGCCGCCTTGATTACCTTGGCCCATTTATCCGTTTCGCTCTGGATGAATTTGGCGAAGTCTTCCGGCGTACCGCCGCCCACCTGCCCGCCTGTGGCATCGAACGCCTTGATGACGTCGGGTTTTTGCAAGATCTTGTTGAACGCGGCATTCAGCTGCTGAACGATGGGCTTGGGCACGCCTGCGGGGGCAATCACGCCTTGCCAATTGTAGGATTCAAACCCGGGCAAGCCGGACTCGGCCATCGTAGGCACCTCGGGCAGCAACGGCAAGCGTTTCGAACTTGTTACGGCCAGAGGATGCACCTTCTTGGCTTCAATCGCCGGCATGGCGGCATAGCCCATTTCAAACATCATATCGATGTGGCCGGCCATCAGATCGGTGGCCGCAGGCGCGCCGCCTTTATAGGGCACATGTGAAATGTCCAGGCCCGCCTCGTTGGCAAACAACTCACCCGACAAGTGATGGGCCCCGCCCACGCCTGACGAACCGAAAGACAGGGCGCCCGGGTCTTTCTTGGCCAGGGCAATCAGCTCTTGCACCGTTTTTACCGGAACTTCGTTATTGACGTTCAGGATCAGGGGACTTTCTTCAATCAAGATAATCGGCGCGATGTCTTTTTGAACATCATAGGACACGTTCTTGGGCATTAAGGTCGGGTTGACCGATAAAGGCGCCAGGTTGCCGCTGCCGATGGTGTAGCCGTCGGGCTTGGCCTTGGTCACGTACGCCGTACCGATCACGCCGCCCGCGCCCGCCTTGTTTTCAACGACCACGGTCGTTTTAAGCTCATCGCCCAGCTCGCGTGCCAGCAAGCGCATGCGCGTATCGGCAAAGCCGCCCGCGGCATAAGGCACAACCAAGGTTATGGGCCGGGCCGGCCAGGCTTCCTGGGCATGGACTAAACCGGGAACCGCAGCCGCGCCCAGCACGCCCGCCACGGCGCTTATTCTCAGTATTTTGATTAGATTCATCTTTTCCTCATTCTGATAATTTACAAACACGTCGAGATTAGGGGTCGATTTGAGGAAGGTCGTTGGCCAGGATTTCCAGGCCCAGACGCAAAGCGCGGTCATATCGTTTCCTTTCCGCCTCGATGGCCTCGGGACTCCATTTATAAAATCCTTCCCCGGACTTCATGCCGATAGTGCCATTCCTGGGTTTATCGGCCAGCACCGGCGGAGGCGCCGCGACGTTCGACAACGATGGATAAATGGTTGCCGCAGCCGCGGCATGAACGTCCAATCCGGCATGTTCCTTCTGCATGATCGGCCCCGCTGCCAGATAGCGGAAGCCAAAACCGAAACGCACCGCGTTATCGATGTCTTCGGGTGTCGCAATGCCCTCTTGAAGAAGCGAAAACGCCTCGCGACCCAGCGCGTGCTGCAGACGGTTGCCGACAAAACCCGGCACGTCTTTACGCACGAGAATCGGAACCGAGCCGCAACGACGCATGAAGACAGACAAGGCTTCGCCGTTGTCCGGATCGGTTTCAGGCCCCAAAACCACTTCCACCAACGGCACAATATGCGCCGGCATGAAGAAATGCAGCCCCACCATGCGCTGTTGCGTAGGCAAGTCCTGCGCAATTTGGCTGATCGGGAAGCTTGAGCTATTGCTGGCGAGCAAGACGTTTTCGGGCGCCTTGTCGGCAAGCAGCTTGAACAAGCTGCGTTTCAGTTCCAGGACCTCGGGGATGCATTCGATCATCAGATCGACCTGTGTCCAATCCAGGTCCTCGACCTGCTTCACCGTCGTCAACAAACGGATATTGTCGGACTTGCCGATGCTATCGAGATTCTGTGCGATTTTTTGGCGCACCGCTTCGTGCAATTCTTCCCTGGGTTCGACAACCTGTACCTGGCAACTTGCGCGCAGCAACACCACGGCGACATCGGCGCCCATGGTTCCGCCCCCCACAACCACCGCTCGCGTTTTCGACGGAGCGCCCAACGTATTATTTTGCGTCATGCTTCACACCTTTTCATGTACGTAGAAATTATCGGAAATAATGTTTGTTTGCCGCCAGGTATTCATCGCGCGCCGGGCGGATATGTTCGCGGCACAAGCGAATCAGCTCGTCGCGCTCCCCCGTTTCCAGTGCGTTGATCATGGCCTGGTGCTCGGCCCGCGAACGGGACTGGGCTTGCACCGACCTGGCGGAAGCCGAACGAATGGCGTGGGTCTGCGTGAAAAAGTAGCGGATGGTCTCGACCAGCGCCTTGTTTGGGCAAAGCGCAAAAAGCGCGGCGTGAAACGCCATATTCGCCTTGAAGATCGCACGCGGGTTCTCGGCCATGACCGCTTGGTCGTGCGTGCGCTGAAGCGCCCTGAGCCGCTCGATGTCGCCAGGCGCCGCCGGACACGCCATACGCCGCGCTGCCTCGCCCTCGAGCATGTCGCGCATCTCGTACAAATCGGCGACTTCGGCATACTCGTACGATCGTACGACTGCGCCCACATTTTTTCGGTGCTCGATAAGGCCCAGCCGCACCAGCTCAGCCAACGCGGCACGGATGACATGCCGCTTGACGCTGAAACGCTTCATGAGGTCGTCTTCGACCAATCTTTCCTTGGGATGCAGAAACCCTAAAACAATATCCTCTTCGAGCTCCTGCACCACGGCGGCAAGCGTGGGCGCGGCATCGGCCTGTACATCGACAGCGGTATTCATGGCAAATAACTTAAGATTGAGTGGGAATCGAGCCTTTCTTCGACTCTGGTATCAGGAAATCGAAATCAACGCCCTGATCGGCCTGAGTCACCGAATCCAGGAACAGTTTTTTGTACCCGCGTTCGGCGCTGGGCCGCTTGATGTCCAGGGCCCGCTTGCGCGACTCGATTTCGTCATCGCCAAGCAACAGCTCCAGGCTGCGCTCTTTTACGCTCAAGCGAATGCGATCGCCCGTTTGAACGACCGCCAAGGTGCCGCCGATGGCGGCTTCCGGCGTAACATGCAAAACAATGGTGCCCCCCGCAGTGCCGCTCATGCGCCCGTCGGAAATGCGGACCATGTCCTTGACCCCCTGGCGCGCCAGTTTTTTCGGGATGGGGATATAGCCGGCCTCGGGCATGCCCGGCGCGCCCGTGGGCCCAATGTTCTTCAGCACAAGAATATCGTCGGGGCTCACATCCAGATCATCGGAGTCCATGCGATTGGCCATGTCCTCGGCATTTTCGAACACAACCGCCCGTCCTTCGTGCTCCATCAGGTTCGCTGCAGCGGCCGATTGCTTGATAATGGCGAACCCGGGAGCAAGATTGCCCTGCAGCACGGCAATCCCCCCTTGCGGGTAGATGGGCTGGTCGAAAGGCCGGATCACCTCTTGCTTGAACGCCGGCGCGGCATCGTCCAGCTCTTGGCCCAGCGTGCGCCCCGATACGGTCATGGCATCCAGGTGCAGCAAGGGACGCAGCTCGCGCAACAGCGCCGGCACGCCGCCGGCCTTATGGAAGTCTTCCATATAGTGCTGCCCCGAAGGCTTCAGGTCGACCAAGACAGGAGTTTCACGGCTCATGGCGTCTACCCGCTTCAGGTCCACATTAAAGCCAAGCCGGCCGGCAACTGCTGTCAAATGGACGATACCGTTGGTGGAGCCCCCTATCGCCAGCAGCACGCGCAAGGCGTTTTCGAAGGCCTTTTCAGTCATGATCTGGTCGGGCGTTAGCCCTGCCTTGGCCATTTGAACCGCCAAGGCCCCGGTTCTCTCGGCAACACGGATCCGGTCTGCCGTGACCGCCGGCGGCGTGGCGCCGCCAAACACCATCATGCCCAGGGCCTCGGTCAGGCAGGCCATGGTGCTGGCCGTGCCCATGACGGAACACGTACCCACGCTGGCCACCAATTGATTGTTGACGTCGCTGATTTCCTGCTCGTCGATTTCGTTGGCCCGAAAATTTCCCCAATAGCGACGGCAGTCCGTGCAGGCGCCGACCCGGGTACCGCGGTGCGAGCCCGTCAGCATCGAACCCGTGACCAACTGGATCGCAGGCACCCCGGCCGATCCGGCGCCCATTAACTGGGCCGGCACCGTTTTATCGCAACCGCCGATCAGAACCACCGCATCCATGGGCTGGGCGCGGATCAACTCTTCGGTATCCATGGACATCAGGTTGCGAAGATACATGCTGGTGGGAAACGAAAAGCTCTCGTGAATGGAAATCGTGGGAAAGTCCATAGGCAAGCCGCCCGCCATCAAGATGCCGCGCTTGACGGCTTCGATCAATTGCGGCGCATTGCCATGGCAGGGGTTATAAGAGCTGCCTGTATTCGTAATGCCGATAATCGGTCGATCCAGCGCCTCATCGGTATAGCCCGCGCCCTTGATAAAGGCTTTGCGCAAAAAGGTCGAAAAGCCAGTATCCCCGTAGTTCGTCAGCCCTTTATTGAATCCCTGATAAGCCCCAGCTTGTATTTTCTTGGTCATTTCGCTATATTGCCAATAAGATTATTAATAATATTATCAATCAAGCTTGCTCCCCTAGCAAGTACTAAATAATCACACGGAGATAAGCGGCATGCTCACCACAAGAAGTCTGAAGAAAACCTTATTAAGCAGCGTCATCCTGGGTCTGGCGTTCGCCGGCTCACTGTCGACCGCCCAGGCCCAGTACCCGGATCAACCCATCAAGCTGGTCGTACCCTATCCCCCCGGCGGCGCAACCGACGTCATCGGCCGTATCATCGGAAAAGCGCTGGCGGACGAGCTCAAGGTTACTGTGGTCGTCGACAACAAAAGCGGCGCATCGGGCAGCATTGGCGCCGCCGACGTGGCGCGCTCGAAAGCCGATGGCTATACGATACTTTTAGGGGCCCTGACCAGCCATTCCATTTACCAGAATCTGTACAGCAAAAACGCCACGTACGATTTGAACAAAGATTTTCAATCGGTGGCGATTGTCGGCAAGGTCCCCCTGGTTTTCGTGGTTCACCCTTCCGTCAAGGCAAACACCCTGCCCGAGCTGATCTCCATTGCCAAGAAAAACCCGGGCAAATACACCATCGCGTCGGCGGGCAATGGCTCGCCGCAGCAAATGGCGGCCGCTTTATTCGGCCTGACCGCCGATGTGGATCTGATTCCCGTCCCCTATCGTGGCAGCGGCCCGGCCATGACCGACCTGGTCGGCGGCCAGGTCCAGGCCATGATTGAAACCGTGCCGGCCGCCCAGGCGTTCATCAAGAGCGACAAACTCCGGGCCTTGGCGGTAACATCGAAAGATCGCGCGCCCACGCTGGCCGACATCCCGACGGCCAAGGAAGCCGGGCTGGACAACTTCGATGTCAGCTCCATGTTTGGCGTGCTTGCCCCTGCCGGCACCCCGCCGGAGCGGGTCGAACTATTGACGGCGGCCATTAAAAAGAGCCTGTCGGACAAAAGCATTCAAGAAGCCCTGTTGAACCAGGGGGTCGTCACGGGCTACGAAGCGCCTGAGCAAGCCGGCCAGGCGATTCGCACCGAAATCGACAAATGGCAACAGGTGATCGAAAAAGCCGGAATCCAGGCGTCAGCCTCCTAAAAAATAGAGAAAAGAAGACAACCATGGCAAGACTTCCTTACGCATCCCTTACCAGCGAACCCGCAAAGCCGCTCGTCGACCGCATCATCCAAGAACGCGGCAGTGTTTTGCACTTGTACCAAATGTTATTGCATAGCCCGCCCGTTGCCGAGGGCTGGCTGAACTACCTGACTGCGATTCGTCAGAAATGCAGCCTGAATGGCGGCTTGCGCGAACTGGTCATCGTTCGCGTCGCCATTATCAATGGCGCCGAGTACGAAGCGGCTCAGCATGTGCCCATCGCCTTGAAAGAAGGTATTTCCCAAGCGCAAATCGACGCGCTCGCCCATTGGGAAGCGTCAGACCTGTTCAACGAAAAAGAAAAACAGGTGCTGGCCCTTACCGACCAGATGACCAAGAACGTCCATGTCGACAAGCAGATCGTTGAAAACCTAAAAGATCACTTCAACGACCAGGAGCTGGTTGAGCTGGTCGCCACCGTTGCCGCCTACAACATGGTTTCCCGCTTCCTCGAAGCGCTCGGCATCCATATCGAAGACGAGCGCTAAGCCGGTAATTTTCATCTGTTTTGGAAATAAAGTCAGCCGACTTGGCGTAAAGCACGCGATCGAATCCCGCTCATGAAATTGGCGGGTTCGATTCAAAGCTTACCCAACGTCGATCAACACGGCGTTGCCGTTAATGGTGGCGATGGCCGCGCCGATAGTGCTTTTTGTTGTATTTGACTTTGCGATGGTAATTGTGGCCGCGGTCACGGCTGGGACGAGCATAACGCCGATCGCGGCGATCCTCTGTCATGATGTTGCCCAGCAAGCCGCCGGCGGCCGCTCCACCCAACGTTACAAGCGGATCGCCTTCGGTCAGGACCGCGCCGGCCAAACCGCCCAGTCCGGCACCAATAACCGTATTTCGCGTTTTTGAGCTTACTGCGTTGGCCGCGCCGGCAAACGTCAATGTCATCAATGCGACGATGGCCATCCGGGCCATATTGTGTCGTAAGTTCATGGAGTAGCCCTTTCTGTTGCTGCAGCTTCGCTGCCTGAAAATAATCGAATGCCGCAGTCTGTTACGCGGCCTGAAACGACTTTAGCATCAGATAGGGGGTTGATTCTGTTAGTAGACGTAAGTTAGAGACCGCAATTATTTCAGGGCGCTTCACGCACAGGCTGCGCACGTATCTGCGTCGCCAACACCATGCCCAGCAATGCGCCAGCGCCGGTGACCGCCCAGGTCCATTGCCAGCCGCCGGCCAGCGTGGCGGCCCAAGCCACCATGGGAGGGCCTGCAAACTGGCCCAGGGCGGAACATTGCGTCACCCAGCCTATCGTTGTAGAAGTCGTTTGAGGCGAGGGCGCCAGCTTGATTCCCAGCAGGAAAAGGGTGGCCGGAATCAAACCGCCCAAGGCGGAAAACGCCACGACCGCCAGAAACCGAAAGCTCGCCGGCACATCCAGGCCGAAAGCGCACAGGGCGCTCAAGGCCATGCCGGCAAAGCCGATGCCAAGCAAAACCATGGGTTTGACGCCACGGTGCGACAGACGCCCCGCCGACAAATTGCCAATAATGTTGGCGCCCGCGGCCACAGCGGTTAACAGCCCCGCGGTCGTGCCCGACACGCCCGCCTGGGTATAAATCGAAGGCAAAAAGCCGATGATCGATGTCCATTGGAAGGAATAGGCGGCAAACACCAACGAGACCAGCCACACATTGCGCGACATCAGCGTTGTTCTGACTATTGCCCATAAGGACGAGGCCGAAGCGGATCGCGAAACGTCTTTCCGCGGCGCCCGGGCATCGCGCGGAATATATCGCCCCACGAGCCACAGCATGACGACCGTGAGCACCGCCATGAACCACCACAACATCCGCCAATCCGAAACACTGAGCAACCACGACCCGGCCACCAGCGCCAGCACCGTCGCTACCGGATAAAAAGTCCCCCAAACGCCAAGGACCCGGCTTAGCTGCGCCTCGTCCACCAGGCGCTTGATCAAGCCCGGAGCGGGCATGACGACCAGCAAATAACCGGCGCCCTCCAGCGCCCGAAAAACCAGCAAGGCGGGCGCGCTATTAAATAAGGCGCCGCAGGCCGAGGCCAGGGCCAGCAGCGTCAGGCCGATCAGCATGCAACGGCGCAAGCCCACTTTTTCGGCAAACAGTCCGACGGCCAGGCCAAGGGTCATACCGCCGAACTGCACCACCGAGATCAAAAATCCCGACTGCAACAAGGTAAACCCGAGCGCACGCTGCAGTTCGAGCAGGGCCGGCGGTATTTTCCATATGTGGAGCGCGGCGCACACCCCCGCCAGCACGACCAAATAAGCACGGCTGTTGTTATGTGTCTTGGTTAACCTGCCGGATGGGGACATAAATGCTCAGTGAAACCGATAAAGAAAGGGGGTGCCAAGTAAACGACCGAACGATTGTAATCAGCTAAACTGGCTAGCTCCAGCACTAAAATAAAGACAACGCCCGATAACACACGTTAATCGGCAATTATCGACCATGACGACGCCAACGCCCATTCGCTCAACAGAGCAGACCACTCCGACAACGCGCTCGCGCAGTGCTACAGCGGCGTCCTTATGGCTTATGTTTACGATTTGCCTGGTGGCCGTCAATTTACGCCCCACCTTGACCAGCCTGGGCCCTTTGGTCGACTCGGTCCGGGACGGCCTGGGTTTGTCCGGCAGCGCCATGGGCGTACTCATTACCTTGCCCATTTTATGTTTCGGGGCTTTTGCACCGCTGGCGCCGCAGTTATTGCGCTATCAATCGGCCGAACGCATTATTCTGGTCGGCCTGGCCGTGCTGGTGCTGGGTATTGGCTTGCGCAGCCTGTTTGGCGTCGTGGGCCTGTTTGCCGGTACGACGCTGGCCGGCGCCAGCATTAGCGTCATCATGGTGCTGCTGCCCAGCATCATCAAACAGCATTTCCCGCGCCAGGCGGGCCAAATGATGGGTGTGTATTCCACGGCGCTGTGCCTCGGGGCTGCTGTCGCGGCGGGCGCTACCGTGCCGCTGGAGAACATCCCCGGCAGCAACTGGCGCTGGGCGCTGGCCTTCTGGCTCGTGCCGGCCGTTATCGCCACCATCGTCTGGCGGCTGCAACGGCCTGCCAGCCAGCGGCAAACGGAACAGACCCGGGTTGTCCTTCCACGCCTGCGCACCAACCTTCTGGCCTGGCAGGTGACTCTCTTCATGGGCCTGCAATCGGCCCTGGCCTATTGCGTGTTCGGCTGGCTGCCGGTCATTCTGATCGACCGCGGCATGACGCCCTTGCTGGCAGGTCTCGTCCTGTCCGTCTCTATTGGCGTTCAATTGATCAGCTCGCTCAGCGGCCCCTGGCTGGCGACGCGCGGACGCGACCAGCGTGCCACCATTGCCTTCATGCTTTCGCTCACGCTGATCGGCCTGATGGGATGCCTGTACGGCTCCTTAAGTTCGGTCTGGCTGTGGGCGGTGTTGCTGGGCCTGGGCCAAGGCGGCACGTTCAGCATCGCGCTGGCCTTGCTGGTGCTGCGCGCCCCCACGGCCCAGGTGGCCGCCTCGTTGTCGGGCATGGCCCAAGGCGTGGGCTACTCCATTGCCGCACTGGGCCCCTTTATCGTGGGCCTGCTGCACGAATACTCCGGCAACTGGCATGGCGTCGCCGTGTTTTTCGTCTTGACCGCATTGGGCTCGTTCGCCTTTGCCATGTATGCCGGACAGGCGCGTTACATCAGCCTCGAACCCGCCCCGGCCAACTCGCCGGGCCAGGCCGGCTGATCTGATCTGGGCAAAAACTTAAGGACATTGCATGAAACCTCAATCCCTTGACATGATCTCCCGGCTCGTCGGGTTCGATACCGTCTCGCGCAACTCCAATCTGGCCCTCATCGACTACGTACAAAGCTATCTGGCCGAACATGGCGTGCGCAGCCATCTGGTCAAGAGCCCCAAAGGCGACAAGGCCAATCTGTTTGCCACCGTTGGCCCCAACGTCGAAGGCGGCGTCGTGCTCTCAGGCCATACCGACGTCGTACCGGTCGACGGCCAGCCCTGGGACACGGACCCATTCGAAGTGGTTCAAAAAAACGGCCGCCTGTATGGCCGCGGCACCTGCGACATGAAAGGCTTTCTGGCCATCGCACTGGCCATGGTGCCCGACATGGTCAAGAAAAACCTGAAGCGGCCCGTGCATTTTGCATTGAGCTACGACGAAGAGGTGGGTTGCGTGGGCGCACCGGCCCTGATCGACCGGATGGCCGCCGACATCGCCCGCCCCAGCGCCGTTATCGTAGGCGAACCCACCAATATGCAACCCATCGCCGCCCACAAAGGCGTCGCGGTGCTGCGCACCACCATTATCGGGCACGAAGCCCATTCCAGTCAGGTGCAGCGCGGCGTCAGCGCCGTCACGACAGCCGCCAAGCTCATTGCGTTCATCGACCAGATGATGTCGAAAAACCGTGAACAAGCCGACCCGCAATCGCCCTTCGTTCCTCCTTTCACCACCTTGCACGTCGGCGTCGTGCACGGCGGCACGGCCGCCAATATCATTTCGCGCGAATGCTCCTTCATGTGGGACGTGCGCGCCATGCCGGGCGACAACTGGCGCCAGTACCTGACCCGGCTTCAGGCCTATGCCGACAGCCTGCTGCCCGACATGCGGGCCATCGCTCCGAACGCCTCCATTACGACCGAAATCATTGCCGATGCGCCGCCTTTGCAAGACGAAGGCGGTGCCGCACAAGCGCTGGCTGCCCGCCTGTCGGGCTGCAAATGCTGCGGCGTCGTCCCCTACGGCACCGAAGGCGGGCAATTTCAGGAACGCGGCTTTTCCGTTGTGGTGTGCGGGCCCGGCTCCATCGACCAGGCCCATCAGCCCAATGAATACATTGAAGTAGCGCAAGTGCAGGCCGGCGAAGCCTTCCTGGAAAAACTGGTCAACGAACTGATAGCGTAGTACGACTTGATATAAATTACGTTTGAATACATTATTTATATCGGTGTGCTAGACGTCGCGCTATGGCGCCCCTATGATTAATGCCGTAAGACAGTGCGCGGGTTCCAGCCTTTATTCGTTTGTTTTTTAAAAGGATCAAATCGCCATGGGTATTATCAGCATGATCGTAGTGGGGTTCATTGTCGGCCTGCTGGCACGGGCCATTATGCCCGGTGACCAGAAGCTGGGCTGGATCATGACCATTATTCTGGGTATCGTCGGCTCGGTTGTCGCAGGCTATTTAGGTGCTGCGCTGGGCTTTTACGAGGCCGGCCAGGGTGCGGGCTGGATCGGGTCCATTATCGGCGCCATCATTGTGTTGTTCATCTACGGGCTGATCGTCAAGAAAAGGTAAGCGCCTTCGCTCATCGGGCCGTCGCATCACGAGGCATCCGAATCAGGATGCCTCTTTTATTTACTCTACGCAGCGGGCGGCGCTGGCTACAATGTGGCTGTACCACTACACATGTTCTACCGGGGGCACCATGACCACGCGCTATCAAAGTATTTATACGCCAAAGCGATTCTGGCAAAAGATCGGCCCGCTCTCGTTGGGCGAGCGCGCCAAGGCCGTCGGCCGCAACGTATTGGAAAAAGCGTTGTACCTTTACTACGCCGCTCAAAACCCCGCCACGCCCAAATGGGCCAAACGGGTCATTTACGGCGCGCTGGGCTATTTTATTTTTCCGCTCGACGCCATTCCCGACCTGGCGCCGCTGATAGGCTACACCGATGACCTGAGCGTGATGGCGGCGGCGCTGGTTACCGTGGCGTTTTACGTCACGCCCGAAGTCAAGGCCCAGGCCCGGCAAAAACTGGCCCATTGGTTCGATGGCGCCGCCAAAACCGATTCGGTCGAAATCCAGCCGCATCAGCCATGACGGCGGCCCCATCGCGCTTCGCCCTCATCGAACATGCCAGCCAGCACCCCGTTTAAGGCCTGCTGGCTGGCCGAAACCCTGCGCTTGCGCGAAGCGCATTGGGGGCCCCTGGAAGACGCCGCGGAAGTACGCCGCGCACGCGCCGGGGGCGGCCGCTTTACCGATAAAATCCTGCTGCGCGCCCGGCTTTTAGCCCAACGGGAGAAGCTGGATACCGTTCTTGAAAAATGGACCCACATCGCTCGGCTCGCCCTGACCGGCCTGCTGCTTGCCGCCATCCTGACCGGAGCGGGCGCGGCGCTGGGCGCCTTGGGCGACGGCAGCCGCTCGGTCAACATCTTGCTGGCGCTGGCTGCCATGCTGGGCCTGCATAGCCTGACCTTTCTCTTTTGGCTGCTGAGCTTTGCCTTCAAGAATGATGGCGGCGTATGGCTGGGACAACTTTGGCTGTGGCTGACGCAAAAACTGGCGCGCGGCCCCGACGCCGCCCTGGCGCCACGCGCCCTCATCGAAGTCCTGGGGCGCAACGGCGCCTTGCGCTGGGTGCTCAGCAGCATCAGTCACGGTGTCTGGGCCAGCGCCTTTGTCAGCCTGTTAATCACCTTGTTGGCCATGCTGTCGGTGCGGCGCTATGGCTTTAACTGGGAAACCACCCTGCTATCGAGCGACACCTTTGTGCATCTGACAACAGTGTTAGGCTGGCTGCCGGCCCAATTGGGCTTTGCCACGCCGTCCAGCGACGTCATACGCGCCAGCAATGGGCTGCAGGTTTTGCCCGACTCGGCGCAGGCGCTGTGGTCGGGCTGGCTCATTGGCTGCGTGGTCGTCTACGGCCTCGCTCCCCGCGTCATCAGTTTGCTCATCAGCCTGGTTCTGGCCCGAAGCCGTCTGAGCCGGCTTCATATCGACGAAAACCTGCCCGCCTATGCCAGCCTGCGTGAGCGCCTGCACCCGACCAGCGAACGCATTGGCGTGGACGCGCCCGACGGCGAGCAATTCCAGGCCCGCATTCACTCGGCAAGAACAGGCCAGGCCATAAGCCAGGCGGTTTTAGTGGGCCTTGAGCTGCCCCCTGACAGCCCTTGGCCGCCCGCCCCCCTGTCCGATGGCATCCAGGACCTGGGCGTCATCGACACCCGCGCACAACGCGCGGCGCTGCTGGATCTGCTTCAGTCGCGCCCGCCGACCCGGCTGCTGCTGGTCTGCGATGGGCGCCAAACGCCGGATCGCGGCACCGTTGCCCTGGCCGCCGACCTGGCCAGCATTGCGCAGCAATCCCATGTGTTCTTAGTGTTGCCGGTCCGGCCAACGCCCGAACCCCGCGCCCGGGCCTGGTACGACCGGCTGGCCGCGGCGGGCTTCGAGCTTGGGCAAATCGAGGTGGATTTTGACGCCGCCCTGGCCTGGCTGAACGATGCCCCCAATCCAGAGGCTGCGCATGCCCGCTAACACGGCTCTTCCCCCCGACCATGATCAGACGCGCTCCAAGCCACCCGTCTTGCGCCTGGCCGTGGTCGGCCACACCAATACCGGTAAAACCTCGCTGCTGCGCACCCTGACGCGCGACCCGGGCTTTGGCCATGTGCAAGACAGCCCCGGCACCACCCGCCACGTGGAAGGGGCACGCCTGCTGATTGACGGGCGCACGGCAGTAGAGCTGTTCGATACTCCCGGCATGGAAGACGGCATGGCCCTGCTTGACTATCTGGATCAGCTCAACCCGCCCTCGGAGCGCATCGATGGCCCCGACCGCATCCGGCGCTTTCTGGACTCGCCGGAGAGCAAACGCCGCTTCGAGCAAGAGGCGCGGGTGTTGCACAAGCTGCTCGATTGCGACGCCGCCCTGTATGTCGCCGACGTGCGCGACCCGGTACTGGGCAAACATAAAGACGAACTGGCTATTCTGGCCAGTTGCGGCCACCCGCTGTTGCCTGTTTTAAACTTCACCCACAGCCCCGAACAGCGCGTCGACGCCTGGCGCGACGCCCTGGCTCGCCTGGGACTGCACGCCATGGTGGAATTCGACACCGTCGCACCCGCGCTGGATGGCGAAATCCAGCTGTACGACAAACTCGCGCTACTGCTCGACTCGCATGCCACGCTGCTGCAGGACCTGAAAGAAGACATCGCACATCAGCGCGAAATGCGCCGCATCGACGCCAACCGATTGACTGCGGAACTGCTTATCGATGCGGCGGCCTGGCACCTGAGCAGCGAACCGGACGAGGCATCGCTGAAACGCACGACCGAAACCCTGCGCCGTACGATCCGGGCGCGCGAGGCGCAGTGCGTCAAAGCCTTGCTGAAGCGCTACAACTTCAAAGCCGGCGATTATCCCGACCATCCGCTGCCTCTGGAAGGCGAGCGCTGGGGCATGGACCTGTTTCACCCTCAAGCGCTGAAAGATATGGGCATACAAGTAGGCAAAGGCATGGCGGCAGGCGCCATGGCCGGCGCAACGGTCGATGTGTTTACCGCCGGACTAAGCCTGGGCGCGGCCGCCCTGCTGGGCGCCGCCGTGGGCGGACTATGGCAGGGCGCGGACCGGGTCGGCAAGCGGGTCGTGGGACGGCTCAAGGGGTATCAGGAGCTTAGCGTCGACGATGGGGTGCTGCGCTTGCTGGCCTTGCGCCAACTGGCCCTGGTGCGCGCCCTGGAGCAGCGCGGCCACGCCGCACAGGGGCTCATTCACATTGACCCCGATACGGAGGCCTTGCGCAAAGGCGCTTTGCCCGACGAAGTGGGCGAGGCGCGCAGCCAGCCGCAATGGTCGACGCTGTCAGGCGACTACGCATCGAGCCCGCGGCGCGCCCAGGCGGTGCAGTCTTTGGCAGGCAAGCTCGCCGACATTTAATACCATCTCCAAATCGATGGTGAACGGTGTCGGCTTCGCTTGCGCTAAAGCAGAACCGGCTCGTTGGGCAAGTCGTTCGTATTGACCTCGCCGTCCGGCAGCGGCGGGCAATAATCGCTTAGTACTTTTTCAATGGCCTCGACCGCCGCCAGCACGCCGGCCACGTAATCGCCATGCTGAAAACGTATTTGCAGCTGCTCGCAAATGCCTTGCCATACACTGTCGGGGGCAGCCACGCCGCGATCGGCGATCAGCTCAATGCTGTGCTTGTCCAGGGCCAGATACAACAGCACGCCTGTGTTAAGCGGCGTATCCCAAACCCGAAGGCGGCCAAAGACTTCCAGCGCCCTCAGCTCCGGCTTGCGTTCGTGCGTGGGCGACACGCCCTCGACCGCCAACATCAGCTCGCCCGTATGCGCGAGTTCGCTCTGCGCGATGTGCGCGGCGATCTGCTCCAATACCTGCGGTGTGAAATGCTTGCGGCGCAGCCACTGTCCCTCGACCGTGGCCCATCCCGTCAGCTCTTTCCATTTAGCCCCATCTTGACGCACATTGATCCCCAAAAGTTGTTGTAGCCGGCTCGCTGCGCACACCAATTGCTGAGCCGCTGTTTCGACGACAAGCCAGAGGCCGGCTCGATCACCTGGCCCAGGCGTTGACTACCACCCGCCGGAGGCGCCGCCGCCGCCGCTGCTGCCGCCCCCACCGCCGCCAAAACCGCCACCCCCACCGCCAAACCCGCCGCCGCCGAAGCC
>LNAP01000228.1_pt1 | contig 62840 bp, 51 predicted proteins | sample 602601 | NCBI WGS metagenome assembly LNAP01 (sample SAMN02440304, study PRJNA202911) | soil metagenome | biome: Subtropical and temperate rainforests or woodlands; isolation source: soil samples (1 kg each in a 20% v/v slurry with milli Q water) were... ...
TTCAAAATCCTGAAAGAGTAAAGAAATATTTTAGACATAATGACATAAAATATGCAGCAGCATAATAAATTTCCGTTATTAATCCGTCAGGTTAATAGTTACAGAATAACCTTTAGCTATACTTCACTTTTCTGAGAATTCTTACTGCTTCTTTGTATTTGATGTATCCGGTTTTGTCCTCTAAATTTCTAAGCAACAATTCCGATTCCTTCAGCCTTAAAAAAGCGTTCGGGATTTTATTTAAAACACAAATTAAATAATAGGTGGGCATTTCATGAACATCCTCCAATTCAATTCCCGATAACGGCAAGTTCTTTTTTAATTTCTCTAAAATTGCATTGCAATTGTTAAACACATGATGCAGTAATTTTTTATCAAACTGTGGTGGCTCAAACAACAATTCACTTACAATATCATATTTTCCGTTTTCTTTAAAATGAATCACGGTTTTTTCCAAAGGATAATAATCGAACGATTTTATAAGTCCTAAATAAACAAACTCCGTAATTCTGAAGGAATTTTTGTCAAATTCAATTTTAACATCATCCAAAGCCGAATAAAACAAACGAACTTGTTCATTAATAAGCTCAATATCCACACGTGAATAAAAAGTTGCGCCTTTCACAACTCTTTTTTCTCCGGCCCAACAAAGTACAATCTGCTCATTAAAAACCTTATAGGTTGGGTGATATGCTTTTTTATGCCGGTTCATAAAATCAAAAACACCGTCTAAAGTAAGCTGAATATTGTTGCTGGCATTTTTTTCTATGGATTCAACGATGGCTTTGTTGGATTCTGTGATTTCAAAAGTGTCCAAAGTTGACATGGAATTGCTTCCTCTTCTGTAAAAAATGGTTCCGTTAACATATTTCCAAATATTTTTCTTAAGCGACGCTATTTTCTTTGAAGGATGAATAGTAACCAACCCAACAACTTTGTGCTTTTGCAATCGCGGAAAAGGAATGTTTTCATATTGAATTTTTGGCGGATTGTTAAAATAGGAATTCATTAAATTTTGAATCTTGCTGTCATCAAAAAAATCGACGCCTTCAATTTTGTTCGACTGATCATCGATTCCAATTACGATATAGGAATTGTTTTCGGGATTTGAATTTGCCAGGGCACAAACGATTTTCAAAAATTTTGCTTTTCCTTCTTTATGTTCCAATGAAATTTTTAGCTTCTTGTCGTAAAAGCTGTTTTCATCATTATGAGCCAATAAATTTTTTATTAAAAGTCGCTTGTTAATCATGTTAAAAAAGTTAAAAATGGCAATAACTATGAATTCGTCTCGTTAAGATTCAAACGCGTTTCCACAATCCCAAATTAAAATCTTTAAAATAAAAATTTAAAACATATAAATATGAAATTAAGCAATTTATTTTTTGTTGCAATGATATTTGCGACGTTAAGCTTCGTAAGCTGCGATAATAACGGCAGCAATGATGTGAACACCTCAAGTATTCAATTAAAATTAGTGGATGCCGAAGGTGAATATGAAAAAGTTTTGGTTAATATTATTGATGTTCAATATAACCGAAATGACGGCGATAGCGGCTGGATTAGTTTTGAAGGTTTTACCTTACCAAATACTGACGATCCATTAAATCGTGTTGATTTAACGGAACTCGTAGCCGGAAATACGCTTGTTTTAACTGATGAAGACATTGAATCTGGAATGTTAAATCAAATTCGCTTGATTCTTGGAGAAGGAAATGCCGTAGTTTTAGACGGTGAAACAGCTGAAATACCGCTAAGTACGCCGAGCGCGATGCAATCCGGACTTAAACTTCATTTAGGCACTACTTTAGAGCCAGGATTTTCTTACACGTTCATTTTAGATTGGGATGTGCAAAAATCAATCGTAAAAGCCGGAGCTTCAGGAAATTATAATTTAAAACCGGTAATAAGGGTGATTGCTGAAGTTAATTCAGGAACAATTTTAGGCCACGTTGCAGATGCTTTGGAAACAGAAACTTTTTTAATGCCTGTAGAAAACGCACCGGTTTATGTTTATAATGAAACCGACCTTACTTTTTTAACGCCAATAGCCTCAACTTTTACAAATAATGAAGGGCGCTTTGTTTTGCAAGGTTTGCCAGAAGGAAATTATTTGTTGAAAATTGAAAAAACAGATTATGCGCTTTTCACAATAACAGTGCCTATTGAAGTGACAAAAGGACAAGAAACCAATATTGGAACAATTTTAATCACTAAAATTGCCCCATAATTTGAATTTGCATTTGTAAAAAAAGAGGTTTAAACTTTGTTTAAACCTCTTTTTTTAATATGGTTGCCGAAGCTTGCGCTGTTGAATACACAATTAAATCTTCTATATTTACGTGGTAAGGCCGTGATATCACAAAGTAAATAATATCGGCAATGTCTTCAGGTTGCAAAGGATTAAATCCTTTATATACATTTTTCGCCTTTTCTTTATCGCCTTTAAAACGAACTTCTGAAAACTCCGTTTCCACCGCTCCGGGATGGATTGCGGAAACACGAATGTTGTGTTGGTTTAAATCAATCCGCATCGCTTTGTTTAAAGCATTTACCGCGTATTTTGAGGCGCAATAGACATTTCCGTTGGGATACACTTCTTTGCCGGCAATGGAACCAATATTTACCACAAAGCCATCATTTCGTTCTACCATTTGGGGAAGAATTGCTCTTGAAACATACAACAATCCTTTCACGTTGATATCGATCATCGCATCCCAATCATCCATATTTCCATCCTGAATGGCACTTAATCCATGCGCGTTTCCTGCATTATTGATGAGAATGTCAATTTTTTTAAATTCATTTGGCAATGAAGCAATCGCCTGGAACACTTCTTCTCTATTGCTAACGTCAAATTGAAGCGTGGTAATCTCTGTTAATTGGCTAAGTTCTTCTTTTAATTGCTCAAGTCGATCTCCGCGTCGGCCGCAAAGAATTAAACGTATGTTGTTTTTTGCAAAAAGTTGTGCGGTTGCTTTTCCAATTCCTGAAGTTGCTCCTGTAATAAAGGCTGTTTTATGTTTCATTTGTATTGTTTTTTTAAACCATAAAGGTACAAAAAAAAGCCGCCCCGATGAGGGAGCGGCTAACTCAATTGGTTATTATAAATAACCAACCAAAAATCAACTAACCAAACTTTATTTTAAATTTCTTCTAATTTCTGTTTCTCTAAATACTTTAGTTCTCGCTCTGCCTTGATCGCTTGTGGCGCTTTTGGCCAAACTTGAACTTGGTTTCAAGTATTGTATGTAACCTCTTCCGCTGAACTCATAGGTTGTCCCGGAAGCTATATGATACAAACTAATCTTCGCATCATTAATAACGGTCAACTCAAACTTTTCATTGCCTAAGGAATCATAATCTAATGTTAAAATTTTTAGATTGTCATATCCTTGAACATTAGCCACTGTGTAAGATCCTACATAGTCCCAGTATATATTACCAATAGTTGTGCCAACATTATCTTGAGAAGAATAAAATGTTGTTAAATTTTCTGGTGTGAACTGTAAAAAGTTCTCATTATCAAATTCATTTATTGCACCGGCATCGCTTGTATAGGTTTTTTCCCAAGCTTGATACTCCTGTAAAAAATATTCTATATTGTCGTAAAAAACCTGATCAAAATCAAAAGTTGATTTACGGTATCCAACCAAATTATAGGTAACATTGTTGTAATTGTCTCTTAATTTTATGTTATTTACAGACAATTGAATGACTTCAAAATTGTAAAACCCATCTAAATTATGATCTATTTTTAATTGGCCGTCAAAAGTATCGTAAAAGCCAATCTGAATACCATAACCATTTCCAACAGTTCCAATTCCCACCAAATTGTTATTGGCATAAACTTTTCCGTTTATAAATGATATAGTGAAGGCTTTTGATAAAAATGGGACATCGCCAGTTCCAGCAGTATTATTGTAATCAATATACCATAAATCGTTTGCTGTTATAACTTCCTCAAGTGAAGCATAATATGGTTCATCAATGGTGTTATCGACAATACAGGAAGTGAACGACATTCCAATAATTAACGTTCCTAAAAGTAATTTTACAGTCTTCATAATCATTCGGTGTTTTGGGTTATTTCATTTGAAATTCAAATTCTGTGCCAAATAAAATTTAAGTACATTTATATCGATTTTAATCGTCTAAATTTTATTACTTTGAATACAAAAATTAAATGGGGAATTATTGGATTGGGTAAAATTGCCCAAAAGTTTGTGAACGACTTATTGCTTCTTGATACTATTGAACTTGAGGCAGTGGCATCAAGAGATTTAACCAAAGCGCAAGCGTTTGCCGCAACTTACGGTTCAAAAAAGTTTTATGGCTCTTATGAAGCATTGCTGCAGGATAAGTTTGTTGATATTGTTTACATCGCAACGCCACACAATAGCCACGCGCAACTTGCCATTTTAGCTTTGGAACACAAAAAAGCGGTATTGTGCGAAAAACCTTTTGCCATAAACAAACAACAGGTTTTCAAAATGATTGAAGCCTCAAAAAAGCACAACATGTATTTGATGGAAGCCTTATGGACACGTTTTTTACCGGCCATAAAAAAAATAAAAAGCACCATTGAAAAAGGAGAAATAGGTGAAATAAAATACCTGAATGCCGATTTTTCCTTCAAGGCCAACACTTCAATTCAACGCATTTACGACAAGGAATTGGGCGGTGGATCTATTCTTGATATTGGTATTTACCCAATATTTTTGGCTTATTTGATATTGGGAATGCCCGATAAGATTATAGCCAAGGCTCATTATTTTGAATCGGGTGCCGATTCACAAGTTTCCATCATTTTTGATTATAAAAATGCCCAGGCAGTGCTTTTCAGCAGTTTTAATTCAAATTCAAAAAGAGTCGCAAAAATTAGTGGCACTTTGGGTGAAATTATTATCGACAGTCCGTGGAATGAAGCAAGTACTTTTTCATTGATAAAAGACAGCAATGAAGAAAAATTTTCATTGCCCAAGACTGGAAAAGGATATGCACATCAAATTGTGGAATGCAACACATGTTTGCATGAAAACCTTACAGAAAGCAGTTTGTGGTCGCATCAAAACAGCATAGAACTTATTGCTTTATTGGATACCGTCAGAAAAGAGATTGGTTTGGTTTATGCCGAAGACTTATAGATTTTTTGTCGTGCAGCCAAAAACTTTAGGATTTAGTCTTTTGACACAATTTCTTTTACTTCCAAAATTTTATAATAATTGATTTTATCTTTATAAAAATAACTTACCACAGCTTCATTTTCTTTAATTTCAAAAGGCAATTTTGAAGCCGTAACCGGAGGTTTGTTACCAAATTCCTCTTTGGGATCAGCGTGTAAAATAAGGTCGTGCGGCGTTTTTGAAGTCGTAAAACTTCCAATAAAAAGAGAGTTTTCAATACTGTCCACTCGTTTTAATGAAGCGCTGTTATTTCTAAAATAAACGTTGTCTAATTGAATATCCTTATTGTTTATGGTAATTCTTATAGTTGTTCTGATCAAATCGGTTTGTTCGCCAACCGAGTTGGTATAAGAGGCTTCCAAAACCTTAAAAGGAGCTTCGTTTTGCGCTTTTACTTTTGATGCGCCACAGCCAAAAAAAGCGAAACTCAGTAAAATTACCAATCCTGTGCCTATAAATTTTTTCATAGTTATATTGTTTTAAAATGAGTTTGCAAATTACATGCCAAACTAAAAAAGAGCTTATCTATTTATGATAAGCTCTTTTTTAGTTTTTATTTGGTGATTTTTTTAGTAGTTATTCTTATTTGGCTCCGCCTAATTATTTAGGGCTTCCGCACCGTTGGAAAATTTGACTCCGCTATTGATCCGTCTAACTGTTCAAAGCTTCCGCCGTTGGAAAATTTGACTCCGCTATTGCTCCGTCTAATTGTTCAAAGCTTCCGCCGTTGGAAAATTTGACTCCGCTATTGCTCCGTCTAATTGTTCAAAGCTTCCGCACCTCCAACAATTTCTAAAATTTCATTTGTGATGGCGGCTTGTCTGGCTTTGTTATAAGTCAATTTCAAATCGTTTCGCAATTCCGTTGCATTGTCTGTTGCTTTGTGCATTGCGGTCATTCGAGCGCCATGTTCTGAAGCATAAGAATCTCTAATAGCTTTGTACAACTGAGTTTTTAACGATTTCGGTATCAACTGCAATACAATTTCGGCCTTATTTGGCTCAAAAATATAATCGGTGCTTACGTTCATTTTGCCTTCAACTTCAACAAGTTCAACCGGTAAAAATTGCTCTATGGTCAATATTTGGGTTGCTGCGTTTTTAAAACGGTTGTAAACCAATTCAATTTTATCATATTTTCCCTTGGCATACAAATCCATAATGCTTTCGGCAATTACGGCAACATTGTTAAAAGTTAAATCGTCGTATATTTCATTATGTTTTTCAACAACATTAAAATTCTTCGATAAAATATCATAACCTTTTTTTCCTATCGATAAAATATCAACCTGTTTGCCCTGATAATTGTCTTCAATATATTTTACGGATCCTTTAATTACCGATGAATTAAAACCTCCGCACAAACCTCTGTTTGAAGTAATTGCAACAATCAATACTTTTGAAACTATTCTTTGTTCTGCATAAACATTTTCAATATCACCTTCAAGAGTAGCGCTTAAACTTTGTAAAAGTTCTGTCAACTTATTGGCATACGGACGCATTTGGGTAATTGCATCTTGTGCTTTTTTCAACTTTGCCGCAGATACCATTTTCATGGCACTGGTAATTTGCATGGTTGAACCAATGGATGTAATTCTGTTTCGTATTTCTTTTAAGTTTGCCATTATTAATTTGGTGTTGAGTATTTGGTATTGGGTATTGAGAAAAACCGTTATCTCAATGCCCAATACTAAATTCTAATAGCTGTTTATACGTATTTTGCCGAAATTTCTTTCGCTGCAATGGTTAATATATCAATAACCTCATCGGTTAATTTACCTGCTTTTAACAAATCCAATGAATCTCTGTGCTTTGCATTTAAGTAAGCAAGAAAATCACGTTCAAATTCCTTTACTTTTTCAACAGGAACCGCTCTCAATAAGTTTTTGGAACCCGCATAAATAATGGCGATTTGATCTTCAACTTTAAAAGGATCGCTCTGATTTTGTTTCAAGATTTCAACGTTACGTTTCCCTTTTTCAATTACGTTCATGGTGGCTGCATCCAAATCAGATCCAAACTTTGCAAACGCTTCCAATTCACGGTATTGTGCCTGGTCTAATTTTAAAGTTCCCGCCACCTTTTTCATCGATTTAATTTGGGCATTTCCTCCAACACGAGATACTGAAATTCCTACGTTGATGGCCGGACGAACACCAGAATTAAATAAATCGGACTCCAAGAAAATTTGTCCGTCGGTAATGGAAATCACATTTGTTGGAATATAAGCGGATACGTCACCTGCCTGAGTTTCAATAATTGGCAAAGCCGTTAAAGATCCTCCTCCTTTTACTTTTCCAACCAGTGAATCCGGAATGTCATTCATTTGCGCTGCAATAGTATCATTATTGATAATTTTTGCGGCACGTTCCAACAAACGGGAGTGCAAATAAAATACGTCTCCAGGATATGCTTCACGTCCCGGTGGGCGACGTAACAATAAGGAAATTTCACGATAAGCAACTGCTTGTTTAGACAAATCATCATAAACAATTAATGCAGGACGGCCGGTATCTCTAAAATACTCTCCAATTGCAGCACCTGCCATTGGAGCATAAACCTGCATGGAAGCAGGGTCGGAAGCGTTGGCGGCCACAATTGTGGTGTAAGCCATAGCGCCTTTTTCTTCAAATAAATTTGCAATATTCGCCACTGTTGATCCTTTTTGGCCAATAGCAACATAAATACAATACACAGGAACGCCGGCATCGTAAAATTCTTTTTGATTGATAATGGTATCAATTGCCACTGTTGATTTTCCGGTTTGACGGTCACCAATAATAAGCTCACGTTGACCTCTGCCAACCGGAATCATTGCGTCAACCGCTTTTAAACCTGTTTGTAATGGTTCGGTAACGGGTTCGCGGTAAATAACACCGGGAGCTTTACGCTCTAAAGGCATTTCAAAAGTTTCTCCCTGAATAGGGCCTTTACCGTCAATTGGATTTCCTAAGGTATTTACAACACGCCCAACAATGCCTTCACCCACTTTTAATGAAGCAATTCTTTCGGTGCGTTTTACAATAGATCCTTCTTTAATTGCTCTAGAATGGCCTAATAATACAACTCCAACATTATCTTCTTCCAAGTTTAGTACCATTCCTTCCATTCCATCTTCAAATTCAACTAGCTCGCCATATTGCACATTTGCAAGTCCGTAAACACGCGCAATACCGTCACCTACTTGCAAAACAGACCCAACTTCGTCTAATGAAGCTGATGCTTCAAATCCCGCCAATTGTTGTTTTAAAATTGCTGATACTTCAGCTGGTTTTATTGATGCCATTATTTATATTTTTTAAAACTAAATTCTTTTTGTTTTTAATTATGAATTAAAACTTTCGTTTTCAAATTGTCTTTTAAGCACTTGTAATTTATTGGCCACGCTTGCATCATATTGAATATCTCCAATACGAAGAATAAATCCGCCAATAATATCCGGATTTATGATGCTTTCAATAGTTGCTCGTTTTCCCGTAATTTCAATTACTTTTCTTAAAACCTGTTGATTCAATTCTTCAGTAAGCTGAATTGCAGTGGTCACTTTTGCCACTTCAATTCCTTTTAATGAATCAAAAATTACGTTATATTTTTTTGCAACCTCACCTAAAATCGGCAATCTTTTGTTGTCGATTAAAAGATTGATTAAACTTATTGTTAAAGGACTCGTTTTGCTCGCAAAAATTTCCTTTAAAGCTGATTTTTTTAATTCAGTTTTTAAAACTGGGCTGTTAAGCAATAACTGTAACTCTTTACTGTCTTGAATTGTGTTTGCAACAAGCAACATATCATCGTTCACTTGAACTTCTTTTTGTTGTTCAAGTGCAAAACTCAGTATTGCTTTTGCATATCTTATTGCCGCTCTGGATCCGTTCATTTGAAATTAATTCTTATAGCTTTACTTCCTTTAACATGTCTTCAACAAGCTTAATTTGCTTGTTTTTGTCAGATAATTCATTTCTCATCACTTTTTCGGCAATTTCTAATGACAATTCAGCTACCTGATTTTTTATTTCGGCAATTGCCGCGTGTTTTTCAGACTCAATGGTTGCTTTTGCCTGCTCAATTACTTTGGTTGCCTGTGCATGCGCTTCCCCTTTTGCTTCAGAAATAATGCTGTCTTTCATTTCTCGCGCTTCTTTTAACATGGCATCGCGTTCAATGCGAGCTTCCTTTAAAATACGCTCATTGTCTGCAGTCAAATTTTGCATTTCCTTACGAGCATTTTCAGCAGATTCCAACGCTTTTAAAATACCTTCTTCTCTGTCGTTTACGGCATTTAAAATTGGTTTCCAGGCGAATTTTTTTAACAAAAGCACCAAGGCAACAAATAAAATTAATTGCCAGAAAAACAACCCTAAAGAAAACTGTTCTATTAACTTATCCATGGTATATTTTTAATATTTTTTTGTGTCTGATTACTGTTTTAAACATTGGCCGCAACCAACCGTTGCGGCTAATTGTTTTCTTTTATGCTGCAAATAAAGCAGCAAATCCAATACCTTCAATAAGCGCTGCTGCAATTAGCATTGCTGTTTGAATTTTCCCGGAAGCTTCTGGCTGACGTGCAATAGCGTCCATTGCTGAACCACCAATTCTACCGATACCTAAACCAGCACCGATTACGATTAAACCTGCTCCTACAATAGTTGGAATTTCCATAATATATATAATTAATTTAATTAAACATTCAATTTTTAATGATGATCATCTTGTTCTTCCACAGCAGAACCGAAGTAAAGTGCAGACAACATGGTAAAAATATAAGCTTGCAGCGCTGCCACCAACAATTCAAGCAATGATAAGGCAAACGCCAAACCAAATGACAACGGACTGCCAATCCAGTTTTTGAAAATAAACATCAAACCGATAATACTCATTAGCACAATATGTCCAGCAGTAATGTTTGCATACAAACGTATCATTAATGAAAATGGCTTGATCACAGTTCCCAACAATTCAATAGGCGCCAATATAATTTTCATTGGCCACGGCACGCCAGGCATCCAAAAAATGTGTTTCCAATAATTTTTGTTTCCTGAAAATGTGGTGATAAAATAAGTTACTAAAGCCAAAGCTAGCGTTACGGCAATGTTATTTGTAACATTTACTCCAAGCGGCGTTAAACCCAATAAGTTGATAATCCAAATGAAGAAAAATACCGTTAACAGATAACTCATATATTTTCTGTAATGTTTTTCGCCAATATTTGGAATTGCAATGTCGTTTCTGATAAATAAAATAAGTGGTTCAAATATGCGGCCGATACCTTTAGGCATTGGATTATTTTTATAAGATTTGGCCATTCGGCTAAATATTAAAAACATAAACAAACCTACAAGAATAATGAATACAACGTTTTTAGTGATTGAAAAATCTATTGGTTTTTCGTTTGTTGCGTGGTTTTCTTCATTATGATTTATTGTACCGAGCGCATCGGTTTTATAAATTTTATTGTGGTATAATGCGTAAAATTGTCCACCCACTTCAGCAACTTTTTCTCCGTGATGAAATTTTGAAGATGAGAACACTTTTAAACCGTTATCAATTAAAATTACTGGCAAGGGAAAACCAATGTATTTATGTTCACCTGCATCATTTGTATAGGAATACAAAGTAAAATCGTAAGAATCCAACAAGTGATGATTGATGTATTCCTTAATTTCTGTTTTTAGATTATTTGCGGGAGATTCTTGTTCAGCAGAACTTATTTGGTCTGTGTTGTTGGTTGCTCCTACAGAAATTGTAATTGCAAAGAACAGGAATGTAAGTGTTTTTAACAGGTTAATTTTATACATATACATTATTAATAGTGGTGCCCAAAAATATTTTGCAAATGTACATTTTTATATTAAAAACCTAAAACTATTTTTCTATGTTTTTGTGGAAGGTTTATTTATCAATTTATAAGCCATTACATCTTGTTGTTCAACAGTTTTATCAAGTAAAAAGTTTCCGCAATTAAACACAAAAGATAGGGCACTAAAAAGGCTGTTGCTTCTTGCGGACTTACGGTTCCGTTTTGTTTAAAAACAGGGTTGAAAAAAATAAAATAAACCCCGAATTTAACGAAACTTCCGGCCATAAAAACAAAACCCAGCAAATCGAGATATTTTTTTTTCAGTTTTACCAAAATAAAAAAAATCAAAAGGGCCAAAATATAATTTGTGATATAGCTTGGAATCAGCAGGTTTTGAAGTAGTGAAATGCCTAAAAAATATAAAATAACACTGTGAATTCCAAAAACAATACTAAGGGCAATAAATAATTTTATGCCAAAAACCTGTAATTGTTTAGTCATCTTTCTCGTTGATCTTTTTTAACTGTGCCAAAACGCTCCAAAGCGAAATAATCATTGCAACCAAAGTAAGGATAATGGTATATGTTTTTTCCGACTGAAAATAAGCGTCGAGCTTTTTTCCAAAATAAGCGCCTAAATAAATAGTGATGCCCATTTGAAATGCAATGCTCGTTAATTGCAGGTATTTATTAAGCTGTTTTTTCTTGTTTGGATTGATCATTTTGTAGCTCCATAACGGATCCTTTCATTGTGCAGGTTGCATTAAATTCGGCTCCGGGTTCCACCAATAATTTGCTGATGGCCACTTCTCCCGTAATTATTGCCGTAGCTTTTAGGGTCAGTAAATTATTTACCAATAATTGTCCTGAAAATTTCCCTTCAATATCGGCATTGTCGCATATAATTTTGCCATTAACGCTTCCCAAGGCGCCAATAACTACACGCCCTGCGGTTTTTATGGTTCCTTCAACGCTTCCGTCAATTCTGAAATCTCCTTCCGACTTAACGTCACCAACTATGGAGGTGTTTTTTCCCACCACATTTCGCTCTGAGGATAATGGGGGAATTACTTTTTTTTCTAAAAACATCAACTTTTGCATTTGGGAATATTTTATAGTTTTAGTTTTATGGTTTCTATCACTTCCAATGCTTTTTTCGCTTCTTCCGTGTTCGGATAATTCAACGCAACAAATTCCAAAGCTTCCTTAAATGAAGCCAATCCTGCTGTTTTTCCGATTGCATACGCTTTTAACAATTCTAATTTCGGAACGATCGGTTCTCCTAAATATTTGCTGATTGCAAGGGTGGTTTTTTCGATAACCGAATCAAATTTCTCTTCTTTATATTCGTAAAAAATGGCAGCATAGTCACTTTCGGCCGCATTTTTTTCGTCTTCCTCAAGCACTTGGTTCGGATTCAAAATAATCTTGGCATATTTTGAAGTTGGATAATTTTCTACAATATCGTTTTTTAAGGAAACAGCCTTTTCAATGCTCTGGCTTTCGTAAATTTTATACAAATGATATTTGGCAGGGATCAATAAGGCCAAATCTGGGTTAAAAGCTATTAATTTTTCGAATTTTTCTTTTGCCAAATCCAATTCCTTAAATTGTTCTTTATAGATAATTCCCAGTTTAAAATAGGCGGTGTTGCGTTCGTTTGCAATACTGTCTATCTTCACTTTTTCTGAAGGGATTTTATCCAGATAATATGAAAGTTCGAGTTTTTCCTGCTCGCTAGCTTGCGCCATATTTTGGCCAAAATCCTGAATGTTTGCCATATTTAATTGGGATTTGTCGCCCAAACGCCAATTGTCTTCCAAAGGACGATCGCCCCACATTTTCTTAAATTCCTGTTCTCCAAAACCAACCGCCTGAATGTTGTAAAAATACCATTTTCCTGAATTTCCGCCAACATCTGCTTTGCCTAAATTTTTATCGAACAAACTGCCTTTATCTGTTTTTTTGGTTATTTGTTTTTCTTCCAAGGCTTTTAATTTTTCAATATGCGCATTAAAAAAAGCAATTTGTTCTTCTTCGCCCATGGCAACAACCCTTAAAATGCTGTCGTTGGTTTTTGAAATGTTTTCATATAAAATAACTTCATTTAAATTATTTCGGTTTCGCGCCAAACGACGCACGCGTTTTGTGTTTTCGCTATTGGTGATGTTCAAAATGCTGTCGTAATAAGCGCCGGCAACCATAAATTGCGCCTTGTCGAAATATAAATTTCCAAGGGCTTCGTACGAAAGTTCCTTTTGAAGATTGTTTTTTGGGTTTGATTGCAGCGATTTTTTAAAATAGTCAATGGCAATGTCTTTATTGTTTTCCTGCTCAATTATTCCAATTCTGTAATATAATTCATCCAAAAAAGGCCTGTTGTCCCTATCTTTTGTCAGCTTTTTAAGGATTGCCAAGGTTTCTTCAGCGTCCAATTTATTGGTTGAATTTTTGGCTTTTTCCAACTGCGCATGAATTTTGTATTTATAGGGCGCTTTATTTAAATCAATCAGTTTTTGAAAAGCGATGTTTGATGAATCCTTCAATCCTTTTTCACTGTAAAGCTGCCCGAGTATAAATAAATTCCGGGCGGTTTGTTCTTTATCATTGGCTGATGTCACCGCTTTGTTCAAATGATTTATAACAAGCTGCAAACTGTCTAAATTCATATAAGCCATCGCAATTACGGTATGGCTCATTTCCTTAATGTCGCTGTTTAACGATTTGTTTTTTAGTAAATTGCTTAAACTTTTTATCGCCTGTTCTTCATTTTGCAACCGAACCTGGGTTTTTGCCTGCCAAATAATGGTTTCATTAATTAAACTGGCTTTTGGGTAATTTTGAATCACATAATTAAAAGCTTCCAGCGCGGGAACAAATCTTTTGGAATAATACCGCGATTTTCCCAGCAGCAAATAAGCATCATCAATTTGTTTGTTGCGTTCTTGGCGTGCAATCAACATAGAATGTTTTTGAACTGCTTTTACCGCTTTTTCTTCGGCTTTTTCAAATTCTTGCGGCGAACTGTCGGGGTCTGCTTGCATTCCTGGCATCGCCAATTCATCAACTTTTAATGGTTCAATGGGCAAACGCTCCCAAAAGTTGTCTTCATAATTGGCGTTTAATTGTTCCAAACCAACGCGTAATGCTTCGTCGCCATTATAAAGTACGTTGTATTTTGTGGAAACCGAATGATAACTTCTGTTTAAAAACGCATCTTTTTTAGTTGAGCAATTAACCACAAAAAGCGCTATTAAAAAGCTTGCAATTATTTTAAAACTATTTTTCAAAAGAAATTGTTTTTTACACCCATTAACTTATTACAATCCATAATTATTGCCATAAGGAATGTAAAAATACAAAAATCTATGTATTTAATTTGAGTTACACCGAAAAATACGTCTCCAGCTCCTGCAAGGTTTCTGCTGAAGTTTGCAGGTCTTTAACAATTTCACCTTTTTCAAGCACCACGATTCGATCGCAAACTTCTGTAACGTGGCCTAAATCGTGACTGGAAATTAAGATTGTTGCATTGCTGGCTACAGTTAAATCCTTCAATAATTTTTTCAATCGTATTTGTGTTGTGGGATCCAAATTCGCAAAAGGCTCATCCAAAACAATCACTTCCGGATGCCCGATCAATGCGGCAATAATGCCCACTTTTTTCTGGTTTCCCTTTGATAAATCCCTTAAATATTTCTTTTTCTTCAGAATTTCATCATTAAAAATTTCTTCAAACTGGCCTAAAAAAGCATCAATATCGGCTTTGTTCATTCCTCTCAGTTCGCCAATAAAGTAAAAATATTCTTCGGGCGTTAAATAACCTATTAAAAAACTTTCATCCATAAAAGCTGAAGTAAAAGGTTTCCAGTCTTCACTTTTATTTACCTGAATTTCATGGTTTATCACATTTCCGGTGGTAGGTTTTATGAGGTCCAAAACCAAATTGAAAAAGGTTGTTTTTCCAGCGCCATTATTGCCAACCAACCCAAAAGCCTGGCCTTTTGGAATTTCTAATGCTGCTATATTTAAAACGGTTGCCCCGCCGTATTTTTTTGAAAGTTCTGTGACTCTTATCATTTTATGTATGTTTAATCGTTGATTTGTGTAATTGTTTAAATGCTTTAAGCTGCAAACTGTTTGCTAAATTAGTTGTCCTGGTCAAACGCGTTGATCATTACATATTTTGATTGTAAATATTTGGAAACGATAAATCTCATTATTTTTTGATGGAATACAATTCCAATGGCACCCAAAATAATTAAGTTGGCCACACCGGCTTCAAAACCAATTAATTTGTAAGTACCATAAAAAATGGCAACCGGCACAATCAATAATGGAAAACCAACCAGCCATTGCACGGCTCCAGTTCCCTGATAATTAAAAGCGGCACGCTGCGTTAAATCGATTTTCTTTCTGTTAAAGGAGCCCGCCAAAAGAATGATGTAAGTATTTATGCCTAAATTGTAAATCATTGCCGCAAAATGCAACATCAAAATTTTCCATCCAAAATAAACATAAGGAATGCTTAGGACAAACATAATTATGGAACTCATGACCATTAATGAATACTTGGAATTTAAATATTCTTTGTATTTGATATTCTGGCTCATCAACAATTTATAGTAACCGCTGTCCCAAGCCGGAATAAACTGTCCGAAGTTGATGATAAATATTCCGGTAACGAAAATGCCGACAAAAACATACAGCCATTCCAAATTGTCGTAAACGGGATTTGGATAAAAAAACAAACCATACAACAAACCGATAATCAAAATAAAAATGGAAGATCGTGGCCTTTTATTCCGCCACAAAAGTTTTAAATCCAATTGCAGAAAAGGAGCAATCGTTCCAAACCTGCGCGTCCAGGTCAAATCGGTTGTTGAAGCAATTTGGGTTTTTGCTTTTAGGGAACCGTCCACATACAGTTTTTTCAATAAAAATGTATAGTTGATATAATAAACAGCCACTAAAATTGCCAATGGAATTAAAATTAATGCCGGATTCATATAAATGGCATTGATGCCATTTGCCAATTGGGTTGATAAAGAGACTATTTCAAAATAATTTAAGGCGAATAAACCGGAAGCGATAACTATTATTGGCAAAAAAGACAATTCCGTTTCTGCCGATCTTGATTCAATAATGATATTTAAAAAATTAATGATCAGCGTAAAAATAACCATTAAAAGCATCCAAACCAATGCGGTAATTGTTCCGTAATCTTCAATAATTAGCATAATTCCAAAAGGAATAACCACAAAAAGCGGTAAAAAATTAAAGAATGAAACGGCCGATTTTCCCAACACATAATGTAAAATACTTCTTCTTTTTATAGGCAGAATCAAAAGCGGTTTTATGTTCATTACCGGTAATTTTTGCAAGAAAAATCGCATCAGCAAATCGGCCAAAAACCAATAGAATAGAAATCCGTTGAGCAATTCCAGCGGATCAGATTCCGGAAATTGCTTGTCAAGTATAGGAAATAAACTTATGCCCAATGCTAAAAACGTCAATATAAAATAGAGCGCCAAAAATGCCATTAAAATATTTAAAGCAACACTTTTTTGCCAATAGGAGGAACGAAAAAATTGTTTCCATTCAAAATTTATAAAATGTTTGATCATTCGGTTTGCTTGTATTTTTTGATGACTTGTAATTGTGATTAAAAGTTATTTCGTTGCTGGTAAATATAGGGTTTTATAAAAAATATTATCGAAAGTTTCGCTATTTTTGTAATCTTAAAAATTGAATATGTCAAAATTTCATTCGCTCACAATAAAAGAACTCAAAAAAGAGACTCAAAACGCAGTTTCCATCCTGTTTGATATTCCCAATGATTTAAAAGAAGAATTCAAATTTATCGCCGGACAATATTTAAACATCAAAATAAACCTTGCCGGCGAAGAATTGCGTAGGGCATATTCCATTTGTTCCGCACCAAACAGCGGCGAATTGCGCATTGCCTTAAAAGCAGTTGACAACGGAATATTTTCTGTTTTTGCCACCACCATTTTAAAGGAAGGCGACGTTTTGGAAGTGTCTAAACCACTGGGAAAATTTATTTTGGAAACCAATTCAACCCAAACAAAAAATTATCTCGGAATTGCTGCAGGAAGCGGCATTACGCCAATTATGGCTATGATAAAAGCAGTTTTATCCGAAGAGCCAAACAGCACTTTTGCCCTTATTTATGGCAATAGAACGGAGGTTGATTCCATTTTTTATGCCGAAATAAATCAGTTGCAGTTTGCGCATCCAAGTAAGTTTAATGTGCAATATGTTATGAGCAGAGAAAAAAATGAAGCGGCTTTATTTGGAAGAATTGACAAAGGAAACCTCAACTTTATCCTAAAAAACAAGTTTAAAAACACTGTTTTTGACGCCGCATTTTTATGCGGACCGGAAACAATGATTCTTATGGCAAAAGAAACGTTGATTGAACACGGTTTGGATGAAAATACCATTCATTTTGAATTATTTACGCCTCCTGTTATTTCTGAAAATGAAACACACATCGCTTTTGAAGGAACTTGCGACCTTACGGTAATTCTTGACGATGAGGAAACTACCTTTTCCATGGATTCCAAAAACACCATTTTAACTGCCGCCTTAAAAGAAGGATTGGACGCTCCCTATTCTTGCCAAGGAGGAATTTGCAGCAGTTGTTTGGCAAAGGTGATTGAAGGGAAAGCGGTGATGGATAAAAATTCGATTTTAAGTGATGCAGAAATTAAGGATGGATTAATTTTAACCTGTCAGGCGCATCCAACCACACAAAAAATCACAATCGATTACGACAATGTTTAATAAATTATAGTAATTTCACATTTTGGTAAACTAAATTTATGACCTTTTACGAACTTAAAGAAGCGATAATCATTGGGTTTTTCCTGTCTTTTATGATTGGCCCCGTTTTTTTTACCTTAATACAAACCAGCATTGTGAAAGGCGCGCGCGCCGCTTTATCATTCGATTTGGGCGTTGTTTTAAGCGATATTGGGTTTATTTTAATCGCTTATTATGGCAGTAAAAACCTTTTGGAAGAAATTAAAGATGATCCTCGTTTGTTTTTTGTTGGCGGTTCCATTTTGTTGGTTTATGGCCTTATCACTTATCTGGATAAAAGCCAGAAAAGAACCATTCAGGATGAAACTTTGGTGCTTCCCGAAAAAACAAATTATAAAAAACTATTTTTAAAAGGATTTCTGCTCAACTTCATAAACGTTGGGGTTTTGGCATTTTGGCTGGGAATGCTGGTTATTGTGGGTTCCAATCTGCAAATGAATTCAGCAAAAATATTCAACTACTTTACCCTGATTATTGTCAGCTATTTGATAACCGATATAGGGAAAATTTTACTTGCCAAACAATTGATAAAAAAATTAACGCCTGCTGTAACCTACAAAATAAAACGCGCTATGGGTATTATGCTTATGGTTTTTGGCCTTGTATTAGTTTTAAAAGGATTTATTCCAAAAGAAAAATTACATTTTAAAACCGTTAAAACCGTAATTGAAAAAACAAAATAAAGTTAAAATATAGCGCAAACAGATTTCAGATCTACTTAATCACAAATATTAATTCCAAAAAATACCAAGCAAAAATTTTAAGAACATTCAGAAAAGTTCACCTTACGACAGGAGCTCTATTTTTTATTTTCTTCTTTTTTATCGCTATTTCTGACGTTGTTTTGTAATGGAAAAACCACAGCAACGGACTTATTATACCCAAATCATTTGAAGGAACTTCAACCAATTTTAAACATTCGTTGCCATTGGACAGTTTGCACAAAAAAGCCAATTTTATTTTACATGATTCTATATCGGCAGATTTATCTTTGGAACTCGACCGCATCGATATCAGAAAAAATAAAGGAATTTTAAAATTTGTGTTTAAAAATCATTATTGGGAAATTCAGCTGGACCGCGCTACAGGAAATCTTTTAAACATTGGCAAAAGACATTCCGATTTCTTTGAAAACATCCATGACGGTTCTATTCTCGACCGCTATTTTGGAACTTCAAACGGTCAAATTAAAGTAATTTACACAACCGTTATGGGCTTGGCTTTATTTCTTTTCACCGTTACCGGGTTTTGGCTGTGGTACGGTCCCAAAAGAATGAAACGCATTAAAAGTTAATTTTCCTTTCTTCTTTTAAATAAACGTAAATATCAATCGGTTTTGCTGATTAAAATCAAAGAAAAAATGCAATATGTTTTGTACATTTGAGTGTATTTTTTCTGTAAACACCCGTAATTTATGTCAGCAATCAACTTCAATATCAATTTATAAGGGAATAAAAGAAGTCATTTCTGAAGAAATTAAGTCGTAGATAGTTTGATGGTTAAAAAATACAAGATCAATATTTTTAAAACTTAAGACATGACAATTTTTAAGGGACTGAGCAGTGAGGAAGCCTTGCAAAGATTAAAAAAGGTGGGCTATAATGAGCTTCCAACATCTCAGTCAAAAAATATTTTGCATATAGCGCTCGAGGTGGTAAAAGAGCCCATGTTTATCTTACTTATCAGTTGTGGCTCGCTATATATGCTTTTGGGAGATTACACAGAAGGAATAATTCTGCTATGCTGGGTGTTCATTATTATATTTATTACTTTTTACCAACACCAAAAAACCGAAAAAGCGCTTGAAGCCCTTAAAAAACTCTCTTCGCCAAGAGCTTTGGTGATTAGGGATGATAAAGAAATAAGAATAGCTGGCCGTGAGGTGGTGCCCGATGATTTGGTTATTTTAAATGAAGGCGACCGGATTCCGGCTGATGGCGTTATACTTGATTGTCTGAACCTTTCCGTAGATGAATCATTGCTAACCGGAGAATCAATGCCGGTTACAAAAGCAAACCAAAGCGAAAATGAAGCCAACTGTCTTGCATTTAGCGGAACTTTGGTAGTTAAGGGCAGAGGTATGATGAAGGTTGCGGGAACTGGGATAAACACAGAATTCGGTAAAATTGGCAAATCTTTACAGCTTATTGAGCAAGACCAAACCAATTTGCAGCGAGAAATGAAATTCCTCATCAGGAATCTATTTATTGCCGGGGCAGGATTAAGCATTGTTGTAATTTTGGCTTTTTACTTTACCCGCGGAAATTTTATACAGTCGTTGCTAAATGGTTTGGCCACCGCAATGGCGATGTTGCCTGAGGAATTTCCTGTGGTGCTTACTGTATTTCTTGCCATTGGTTCGTTGCGTTTGTCACAAAAAAATGTATTGACAAGAAAATCATCTGCCATAGAAACACTTGGTTCGGCAACGGTTTTGTGCAGCGATAAAACAGGCACCATAACCCAAAACAAAATGGAAATTGCTTCCTTGTTTCATAAAGATATCTTGTTCCATAAATCGAAGTTTCAGGAGAACGCCAACAACATTCAAGACTTATTAAAGGTTGCGTTTTATGCTTCTCAAAATAACACCGTCGACCCAATGGAAAAAGCCATTGGCATTTGCTTTGAAAAATATGCCAAAAAAGAAAATGTTGCCTTTGAGTTGTTAAAGGAATATCCTTTGAGCAACAGTTTATTTGCTATGACAAGGGTATTGCTGTTAAGCAACGGCGAGTATTATGTGTGCTGCAAAGGCTCGCCCGAAGCGGTCCTTTCGCTTTGTAAACTAAATAAAAGTGAAGAAATTTCACTTCTTACTTATGTGCAAGGTATGGCAGAAAAAGGCCAGCGGATTTTAGGTGTCGCAAAAGCCAAATGGAACAATCATGTTTTTCCGGAAAATCAGGCTGAATTTGAATTTGAATTTGTCGGATTTCTGGGTCTTGAAGACCCAATAAGGCCAGAAGTACCCCAAGCCATTAAAGAATGTTATGATGCAGGAATAAAAGTGATTATGATCACCGGTGATTATCCATCCACTGCCAGAAGTATCGCGCTGCAAGCAGGAATGAACGCAAATGAACTGGTGCTGACCGGCACCGACTTAATGAATATGAACGACACGGAACTGAAAGAAAAAATTAAATCAGTAAATATTTTTGCCCGCATCGTTCCTGAACAAAAGCTGCAAATTATTAGGGCACTAAAAGCAAATGGCGAAGTGGTTGCCATGACAGGCGATGGCGTAAATGATGCTCCCGCACTAAAAGCGGCCGACATAGGAATTGCAATGGGAGGAAAAGGAACGGATGTGGCAAGAGAAGCTTCTTCATTGGTTTTGCTGGATGATAATTTCAGTTCAATCGTGTCGGCAATTCGCGCAGGGCGCAAAATTTTTGACAACCTTCAAAAAGCGATGTCATACATTGTTGCCATTCATGTTCCTATTATTGGATTAACCTTACTGCCGGCATTTTTCCCCGGGCTGCCAATATTGCTGATGCCGATGCATATTGTGTTCATGGAACTGATTATTGACCCGGTTTGTTCCATCGCTTTTGAATCTGAAAAAGAAGAAAAGGGCATTATGGATCGTCCGCCACGCAATCCTGATATACAATTCTTTGGATTTAATAAAATATTTGCCAGTGCTGCAATGGGTATTCTATTGTTGGTGATGGTTATCGCTGTTTATTTTATAGCCATCGGCGAGCAACATACAAATGGAGAAATACGGGCCATCGCCTTTTCATCATTAATTATAGGAAACATATTTTTGATTCTGACAACATTATCAAAAACCCGAAACTTCATTACTGTATTATTAGAAAAAAACATTGCGTTACTTGCAATAATTATTGCTGCATTGGGATTAATGATCCTGCTTATAGCAACACCATACCTGCGAACCATTTTCAGTTTTGATTATCCGGGACTAAGCCATTTTTCTACCTCCATAATTGGCGCAACCATAGTATTGCTGACATTGGAGATCATAAAATATTTTAGAATGAAACTTCTTTAATTGAAAAATGATTGGAAAAAAATTATTTCATTTTTTTATAATTCTAGTTACAGCTTCAATAAAAGTTTATCTCATAAAAACTGAATTACTTACTCAGGTTTTTATCTTAATTCCAACTTAAAAAACAATACTTTTGCAGAACGAAATTCCGCAAAATAATTGAATTTGAGTAAGAGTCAACATAAAAAAGAAATACATAAAACATTATAAAACGGCCATAAGCAAAGTCAAAAAAAAGCATTTCTAAAAGGAAAACTAAATTTGGCGGCAACACTATTTTGACATTTGTTTTAAAAAAACTTTACTTTTATAGTTTAAACTGATTGCGCAATGAATCCTATAAGAATTTGCACAACTATATTAAATTTAACAAACTCAATCTCTAAAAAATAAGGAGATTTAAATATAAATTATTCAGAAAAAAACATAAAAAATGGAAAAAAGCGGATGGATTCAAACCATAATAATCTCCTGTTCAATAGTGGTTGCTGGTTACTTTATTGGGAATACTTATTTAAATGGAAAAGCGTTTGAACGCTCTGTACAAGTAAAAGGCTTGTCGGAAAAACAAGTGAATGCAGATTTGGCTGTTTGGCCAATTAGCATCACCATTGCGGGAAATGACTTAAATTTATTGAAAAGCGACCTGGAAAAACAAAATAAAGAAATTAAAAGTTTTTTTTTAGGTCAGGGATTTACGGAAAAAGAATTAAATAGCGGCACCACAAATATCAATGATGCAAAAGCTGTTTTATATGGCGGCGACAATCAAAATAGGGAATACAGGTACATCGCAAGTTCAGATTTTACGGTAAGAACAGGCGATATTGAAAAACTTCAAAAAGCGCTTACAAATTCATTGGAGCTTATTTCAAAAGGCATTTTAATAAGTTCAAAAAATACTTGGCAACCCATTCAATATAGTTTTTCAGGCTTAAATAAACTTAAACCTGCTATGATTGAAGAAGCAACGAAAAACGCCCGGGAAGTGGCCGAAAAATTTGCGCTTGATTCCAATTCCAAAGTCACTAAAATTAAAAGCGCCCAACAGGGACTTTTTTCCATCAATGATTTGGATCAAAACACTTCCGACATTAAAATTGTAAGGGTCGTTTCCTCCATCGAATATCAACTAGAAGATTAAAAAGAATGAAGGGATTTTTTAAGAAATTTTTTAAATGGATTTTTAAAGCTATCATTTTTTTTATGGCGCTTTCGGTTTTTTCGGTGATTGTTTTTCGCTGGGTTCCGGTTCCGTTTACGCCTTTAATGATCATTCGAAATGTAGAGCAGTGGAGTAAAGGCGAAAAAGCGCCATTTGAGCACGATTGGGTGCCTCTGGATAAAATTTCTCCAAATTTGGGCAAAGCCGTAATTGTGAGCGAAGACCAGAAATTTATGGAACATTCCGGTTTTGATTTCGAAGCCATTGAAAAAGCATTTAAAAAAAATAAAAACAGAAAACGCATAAAAGGCGGAAGCACCATCTCGCAACAAACTGCAAAAAATGTATTTCTGTGGCCACAACGAAGCTGGGTTCGAAAAGGTTTTGAGGTTTATTTTACTTTTTTAATTGAAGTTTTTTGGGGAAAGGAACGCATTTTGGAAGTGTATTTAAACAGCATTGAAATGGGAAATGGTGTTTACGGTGCAGAAGCGGCGGCACAACATTGGTTTAGAAAGCCGGCGGCCAAACTTTCTAAATACGAAGCGGCGTCCATTGCCGCCATTTTACCGAATCCTAGAAAATATAAAGCAACAAATTCATCGGGTTATATTGAAAGAAAAAAGAATTGGATTATGAGGCAAATGAATTATTTAGCCCCGCTGAATTTTGATTAATCCTTCAAATATTATAAAAAAGCGCGCCAATTGGCGCGCTTTTTTATTTTTAATCAGCAGTGTAAATTATTTATTTTCTGCATAAAGTTTTGCCACATAATCCCAGTTAATCACATTGAAAAAATTCTCAACATATTCTGGTCTTCTGTTTTGGTAATGCAAGTAGTAGGCATGTTCCCAAACATCCAATCCTAAAACAGGAAAACCGCCACAACCAATACCAGGCATTAAGGTATTGTCCTGATTTGCAGTAGAGCAAACCTCCACTTTTCCGCCACTATGAACGCATAACCAGGCCCAGCCCGATCCAAAACGGGTAACTGCAGCTTTAGAAAGCGCGTCTTTAAAAGCATCAAATGAGCCAAAAGCAGCATCAATGGCAACAGCCAATTCGCCTGTTGGTTTTCCGCCTCCATTTGGAGACATTACATTCCAAAAAAGTTCGTGGTTGTAAAAACCGCCTCCATTATTTCTGACTGCGGCATTGTTCATATCTAATCCGGATAAAATAGCTTCAATAGATTTTCCATCTAAAGCTGTGCCGGCGATTGCATTGTTTAAATTATTGGTGTAAGCTGCATGATGTTTTCCGTGGTGAATTTCCATGGTTCTTGCATCAATATTTGGTTCTAACGCATCAAAAGCGTACGGTAATTTCGGTAATTCAAAGGCCATAATCATGTGTTTTAGTTAAACTTAAATATATTCAAAGGTACCAAACCCTTTTCGTTTTATAAAATCAAATGTGTTTATAGTTGTATTGGCAAATGTTATAAAGCCCCCTAACCCCCGAAGGGGGAATTAATTCCGAAACTTTGCGGATCTTAAATAGTATTTTAATATCCAAACAAACTTTTTTTCAATGTAAATAGACAAAAAACATAAAAGAATGAATCTTGAAAGTTGTATTTATTAGTTTAATTCAGGATGTATAGACTTTGAACTTCAAGAAATCCCCCCTTCGGTGGTTAGGGGGCTTTAATACTTCGCGTCTTTAGGATACTTGGCCATAAATTCTTCGGCTTTATCAACCATATCTTTACTTCCGCAGAAAAATGGAACGCGTTGGTGCAACTCGGTTGGTTTAATGTCCAAAATTCTCGTGTAACCGTCGCTTGCTTTTCCGTTGGCCTGCTCAGCGAGAAAAGCCATTGGGTTGCATTCGTATAACAATCGCAACTTTCCTTTTGGCCCGATGGAGCTTGTCGGATAAATATAAATGCCGCCCTTAATCATATTTCTGTGAAAGTCGGAAACCAATGAGCCAATATAACGGGAAGTATAAGGCCTGTTATCTTTTTCTTCCTGGCAATATTTTAAATAATCTTTTACGCCTTGCGGAAAGTGCACGTAATTTCCTTCGTTGATGGAATATATTTTCCCAATATCAGGGAATTTCATATTTGGATGCGATAAATAAAAGGAACCAATTGCCGGATTCAACGTAAAACCGTTAACGCCGTGTCCCGAAGTATAAACCAACATGGTGGAAGTTCCATAAACCACATAACCTGCGGCAACTTGCTGATTTCCGCGTTGCAAAAAATCTATTTTTTCAACCGGTGTTCCAATTGGCGTAACGCGTCGGTAAATGGAAAAAATAGTTCCCACCGAAACATTTACGTCGATATTGGAAGAGCCGTCCAGCGGATCCATCAATACAATATATTTATTTTCATTGGTGCCGTGTTTCCCTTTTACGGTCACAAAATCATCTTCTTCTTCACTGGCAATTCCACAAACAATTTCTCTGTTGATAAGCGTTTGCATAAACACCTGATTCGCAAAAACATCTAATTTTTGCTGGTCTTCACCCTGAATATTAACATCTCCGGCATTGCCCAAAATATCAACCAATCCTGCTTTATTTACCTTATAATTAACAACTTTCGCGGCCAATCTGATAGAGCTTAACAAGCGTGTAAATTCTCCGGAAGTTGATTTGTAATGTTTCTGATTTTCAATAATAAACTCTCCTAAGGTAAGGTTGTTATTTTTCATTGGTGCGAGCTTTGTTTGTTTGCACAAATATCGAGAAAATTATTTTTAAAAAGACCTTTGTTTTGAGATAGTTTGGACAAAGATTTTTTACATTAGCAATTGCCAAATTAAAATAAAAATTAAAGATGAAACGAGCATATCAAATTTTGATACACAAGGAAATGATTAATAGCGAACCTACCTGCCGGCAGGCAGGCAGCACGCTGTTACCGCTAAAAAATAAAGTTTAAACAGATGAATTTTAGCATTAGGGAAGGAAAAATAACGGATATGCCGTCGGTATTGGAACTGATAAAAGAATTGGCCCATTTTGAAAAAGAGGCAGATGCCGTTGTGATTTCAGTGGCAGACTTGGAAAAAGACGGTTTTGGAAATTCCCCGTTGTTTAAAACTTTTGTTGCCGAAATTGGTCAAGAAATTGTTGGAATGGCACTCTTTTATCCAAGATATTCCACCTGGAAAGGACCAACCATTCATTTGGAAGATTTGATCGTCAAAAAAAGCAAAAGAGGGCTAAATATTGGAAGTTCTTTATATCATGAAGTGATTAAGTACGGCCAAAATTTGGGCGTAAAAAGAATGGAATGGGTGGTTTTGGGCTGGAATACGCCGGCCATAGAATTTTACAAAAAAACCGGAGCGCACATTTTAGATGATTGGAAAACGGTTCAGATGGATGAACTTTCCATAAAAAACTATTTAGAAACTTTATGAAAATTTACAAGTTTGGAGGCGCCTCGGTAAAAGATGCTGAGGGCATAAAAAATGTGGTTCGTGTTTTAAGAAATGAAGGCTTTAAAAATACGCTGATTGTTATTTCGGCTATGGGAAAAATGACCAATGCTTTTGAAAAAATCATCAATTCTTATCATCATAAATCAGATGATTTACAGCAACATATCAAATTTGTAAGGGAATATCATTTAACAATTATGAATGTGTTGTTCGAAAATAATACAAATGCTGTTTTTAGGGAAGTTGAAACGCTTTTTGAAGAACTGATAAAATTTTTAAAAACCAACAAATCAACCGATTATAACTTTATTTACGACCAAATTGTTGGGTTTGGCGAATTGCTTTCAACCAAAATTGTAAGCGCTTATTTGAATGAAATTGAAATTGAAAATCAATGGATTGATGTGCGAGAATATATAAAAACCGATGACAGTTACAGAGATGCTTATGTAAATTGGGAAGTTACTTCCCAAAATATTTCAACTTTAAACCCCCATAAATTATACATCACCCAAGGATTTTTGGGCGAAGACGCTCGGGGAAATACCACAACTTTGGGCAGAGAAGGCTCCGATTATACGGCTGCCATTTTTGCACACTGCTTAAACGCAAAAAGCCTGACCATTTGGAAAGATGTTGACGGCGTGCTAAATGCCGATCCTCGTTATTTTGAAAATGCACAGTTGCTGCATCAAATTTCCTATAGTGAAGCCATCGAAATGGCCTTTTACGGCGCATCCGTCATCCACCCAAAAACGCTAAAACCGCTTGAAAACAAAAATATTCCGTTGTATGTCCGCTCCTTTTTAAACCTGGAATTAAAAGGCACAACCGTTGGAGATGGAGAAGATTTAATTCCGGAAGTTCCTTGTTTTATTTTAAAACAAGATCAGATTTTAGTGTCAATTTCGGCTTTGGATTTTTCTTTTATGGTGGAATCTAACTTAAGCGATATCTTCAGTATTTTGCATGACAACAAACTTAAAGTAAACTTAATCCAGAATTCCGCCATCAGTTTTTCGGTGTGCATTGAAGATAAATTCAACAGTTTTCAACATTTTTTAACAGCGTTAAAATCGAAATATAAAGTGACTTATCTTGAAAACGTTTGGTTGTATACCATTAGGCATGCAACAGAAAAAGCAATTGATAAAATTGAACAAAAAGGAGAAGTGCTTTTAAAACAGGCAACTAAAGCAACTGTTCAGGTGGTTATGAAATAATTTGGACGGTTCAAGACCAATAAAATGATAGCCATTGCCAAGATCAGCTCAACGGTAACTGATAATATAAGTCGGCTTATGAAAAAAAATTGCGTATTTTTGTAGCTCCCTTAATTTAACTAATGATACTTGAATGAGTTTAGTTTCAGCTAAAGAAGTTGCGAAAGTAGTAAACCTTGATAAATACGGATTTATAGGCACATTTTTTGGCTGGACTTTAATGAAAGTCCTTCGAATTTCTACCATTAACAAAATTTACAACAAACACAAGCACTTAAAAGATTTGGAATTTTTTACGGCATTGCTTGATGATTTGGAAATTAAATTTGAAATTCCTGAAGAAGATCTAAAACGAATCCCAAAAACCGGCGCTTTTATTACCGTATCCAACCATCCGCTTGGCGGAATTGACGGTATTTTATTGTTAAAATTATTAATTGAAAACCGCCCCGATTATAAAATTATCGCAAATTTCTTGCTGCAGCGAATTGAGCCAATGAAACCTTTTATTATGCCTGTAAATCCTTTTGAAGACAGAAAAGACAAAAGATCGAGCATCGCTGGTTTAAAAAATGCCTTGGCACATTTAAAAGATGGCAATTCCTTGGGCGTTTTTCCTGCAGGTGAGGTTTCAACCTATAAAGACGGGAAATTAATTGTTGATAAACCTTGGGAGGAAAGCTCCATTAAATTGATCCAAAAAGCGCAAGTGCCCGTTATTCCAATTTATTTTCATGCCAAAAACAGCAAGTTCTTTTACCTGCTTTCTAAACTGAATTCAAAATTGCGCACTGCAAAATTACCTTCCGAAGTGTTGTCACAAAAAGGTCGTGTTATTAAGGTCCGAATTGGAAATCCAATATCTGTGAAAGATCAGGAAGAATATGATAACACACAAGATTTTTGCGATTTCATCCGTAAAAAAACGTATATGCTGGCAAACCCTTTTGCGAAAGAGCCCAAAAAATTAAAGGCTCCTTCTTTAAAAATGCCGAAGCAACCAAAAAAAATTGTAAGTCAAAAAAATATTGACAAAATGATTTTGGAAGTTGAAGCATTAAGAAATAGTGAAGGCCGTTTGCTTAAAAGCAAAAATTATGAAGTGTTTTTTGCATTGAGTAAACAAATTCCAAATATTACGTTTGAAATTGGGCGCTTGCGTGAAATTACCTTTAGGGAAGTTGGTGAAGGCTCCAATGAATCATTGGATTTAGATGCTTTTGACAGTTATTACCACCATTTGTTTTTATGGGACAATGAGGCCAACAAAGTGGCTGGCGCTTACCGAATGGGATTGGGAAAAAATATTTTCAAAAAGTATGGGATTGAAGGTTTTTATGTGCACACTTTGTTCAAATTTGAACCTGAATTGTACCCAATGATGGAAAATTCCATTGAAATGGGACGCGCATTTGTGATTAAAGAATACCAGCAAAAACCGATGCCTTTATTTTTGCTTTGGAAAGGAATTGTTCACATTACCCTAAGATATCCGGAATATAAATATTTAATTGGCGGCGTTAGCATCAGCAATAAGTTTTCAAATTTCTCAAAATCGTTGATGATTGAGTTTATGAAATCTCATTATTACGATCCTTATGTGGCGCAGTATATTCATCCAAAAAAGGAATATAAAGTGAAACTGAAAGATGCCGACAAAGATTTTGTTTTTGACGCTACAAAATCCGACATGAACAAATTTGACAAAATCATTGATGAAATTGAGCCGGGCGCGCTGCGTATTCCTGTATTGATTAAAAAATATGTGAAGCAAAATGCAAGATTGGTTGCTTTTAACGTCGATCCGAAATTTAACAACGCCATTGACGGTTTGATGTATATCAGAATCGCCGATATTCCTGAAAGCACCGTAAAACCGGTTATGGAAGAATTACAAGCCGAACTGGAAAAATCACTTGAAAACGAGAATAAAGAACAGGAAGCTTCTTTAGATTCCCTATAATTTTAAAACCCTGCTTTTTTGTTGGGTTTGCCAGGCGCATAAAATTTTTAATTTAATTTTGGGAGTAAATGACACTCTTTATTTTTCTTTTGAAAAAAACAACGCATCCACTTTATCAACAATCGTTTGTGCCAATTTTAGGTTAGATTCAACCGTCCAGCCTGCAATATGCGGTGAAAGCAGCACATTTTCCGCATGAATTAAATAATCAAATGCTTCAGGAAAAGCATCGTTTTCAAATAAATTTTCGAAGGATAATTTTTCATATTCCAGCACGTCCAAACAAGCGCCCAATATTTTTTTGCTTTTCAGCGCTTCCACCAAATCATCGGTAACAACGGCAGAGCCCCGAGCCGTATTTATCAAATAAAATGGTTTTTTAAAATTATTGATAAACTGGGCATTGACCATTTGGTGCGACAGTTTGTTAAATGGCGTATGCAGACTTAACACATCGGTTTTTTCCTGTAATTCCTTCAAAGTCAACTGTTTGCAGTTTTCATCGCCAACGCCTTCTTTTATGTCGTAACAAATCACGGCAACCTCAAAGCCTTTTAATTTTTTAGCAAAGGCTTTTCCCATATTTCCGTAACCAATAATGCCAACCGTTTTGCCTTCCAGTTCAATTCCTCTATTGGCTTCACGCAACCATTTTCCTGCTCTGATTTCTAAATCTGCTTTTTTTAGGTTGTTGAATAAAGCCAAAATCATTCCCAGCGCGTGTTCGCCAACGGCATTTCTGTTTCCTTCAGGCGCTGAAATTAACTGAATCCCTTTTTTTTCGGCATAGTCAACATCAATACTTTCCAACCCGGCACCAACACGGGCAATAAATTTTAGGTTTGTGGCCTTGTCTAAAAAGTGCCGGTCGATGTTAAACCTGCTTCTGATAACAATCCCTTCATAACCGCTTATTTTTTCTTCAATTTGTTGTTTGGTTGATGTATAATCTTCCTCACAAACGCATCCCAGTTTTTCCAAACCGGACTGAAGTATTGGGTGATTGCTGTCAATCAAAAGGACTTTCATTTTTTGTTGTTATTTTTGATTTATATGTTATAGGTTATTTGTTATAAGTTTTTTCAACTTGAAACTTTTGAACGGACAGGTCGCGACCTGTCCCTACATTTGGCTTTTTCCGAAAAAATGGCCGGAAGGCATTTAATACTGCTCCTCGTCACTAGGAAAATCCCTGCTTTTTACATCGGCAATATAACTTTCAAATGCGGTGGTCATTTCCACATATAAATCCATATAGCGACGCAAAAACCGCGGATGAAATTCGTGGGTCATTCCCAACATATCATGCGTCACCAACACTTGTCCGTCCACCCCATTTCCGGCGCCAATTCCAATAACCGGAATGGAAATGCTTTCGGCAATTTCCTGGGCCAGTTTTGCGGGAACTTTCTCTAAAACCAAGGCAAAACAGCCCAATTTTTCGAGCAATAACGCATCTTCTTTTAATTTTTCCGCTTCTTCTTCTTCCTTGGCTCTAACGGTGTAAGTGCCAAATTTATAGATGGATTGCGGTGTTAATCCCAAATGTCCCATCACCGGAATTCCAGCTGTTAAAATCCGGACGATGGACTCGCTAATTTCGCTTCCGCCTTCCAATTTCACCGCATGTCCGCCCGATTCCTTCATAATTCTGATGGAGGAATCCAACGCATTTCGTGAATTTCCCTGGTAGCTTCCGAAAGGCAAATCAACCACCACCAAACTTCTTTGAATCGCCCTTACCACAGAACTTGCATGGTAAATCATTTGATCCAGCGTTATAGGCAAAGTGGTTTCATGGCCCGCCATGACATTAGATGCAGAATCTCCCACCAAAATAATATCAATTCCGGCATTGTCAATAATTTTTGCCATTGTGTAGTCATAAGCGGTAAGCATGGCGATTTTTTCACCATTTTTTTTCATTTCCACCACACTTTTAGTGGTAATTCTTTTATAGTCTTTTTTTGCTGTAGACATTTTTTTGTTGTTTAAACTTATGGAAGGTAAAAGTAATGAAAAAACTGTGTGGTTGATAAAGATATGCCGTTAAGAACATAATTTCTTATGAATTATTCGTTTAAAACTTCTAATCAATTTGTTGGCAATAATGAAATTCGAAATAAATATTTGAAACCAATTATTTTAAAATTATATTTACTTAAAATTAGGCTGCTTTGGTGAAATCAGGAAAAAATTCAGACAAATACATTCAAGAATTAGAAGAGAAAATTATTGATCTTAGCTTAATGCTGAAAAGCAAAACGAATGCGCTAATTGCTGCCGATGAATCAAGGGCTAAAATTCTCGGAAAATTAACCCACAATTTAAAAAATCCGGTGGGTGTCATCTTTTCGTTTTCTGAAATGATGTTGGAAGATCTCTCGGATTATTCGACTGAAAAATTAGAAAAGCACCTGCAAATTATTAAAAATTCCGCAACATTTTCATTGGCGCTTCTCGACACCATTTCAAAATATGCAAGAGTGCAATCGCCAAATTTTGTCCTAAAATGCCAAAGCCTCAATTATGTTGAATTGATAAATAAGCTTATGGAAGAATTTAAATCTGAAGCTTCCAAAAAAAATGTTGAAGTAGCATTTGAAGTTTCAACAAATGAATTGTTTTTAACGCTTGATGAGGCCGAAATAACCTTGGCATTGCGTGCCGTTTTAAACAATGCGTTGCGATACTCAAATGAAAATTCAACCATAACCATTGCTGTTAATGCCCTAAAAAATACTGTTGAAACAACCATAACAGACCAAGGAATTGGAATTGCTGAAATCGATTTGCCTCTTGTTTTTGATGAATTTTACGTGGTCAATACTTATTCTGCCGATAAACAAAAATGTGTTGGACTGGGATTGGCCATTGCCAAAAAAATTATTGAAAAACATAAAGGGGAAATTTCTGTCACAAGCACATTAGAAAAAGGCTCAAGCTTTAAAATTATTCTCCCGGCATCTTCGGTTTAATTCATAAAATAATTTCAACCACCGTTAAAATTTAAATTATTAAAATAAAACATAAATAATAATTTGTATTTTACACCCCTTAAACCCCAAGAATGATAGAATGAAACATTTAGATCCCATAAAGATTGTTCCTGTTGATGCTGAAAATGAGACTCCTGACTTCGAAAGTTTTCGAAAAAAAAGCATGTTGAATAATGACATGTATTTTACGTTTTTTGAGCAGGCCCCGGTAGCACTATGGGTTGAAGATTTCTCAAAAGCCAAACTTTTTGTTGAAAAAATTGCCAAAGAAAATAATACTGATGTAAAATCATTTATTACCGAAAATCCGAAATTTATTAAAAAATTAATTGATCTCATTGAGATTAAAGATATTAATGATGCCGCTTTAAAACTATACAAAGCCAGTTCCAAGCAAGAATTATTGCAAAACCTAAAACTGGTTTTTGCGAAAAAATCCTATCGGGGTTTTTCAAAATTGGTTGTTTCTATTCTGCTTGGAGAAACTGTAACCGAAATTGAAACCATCAACAAAACATTGCAGGGCGAAGAATTTAATGCCTTGGTAAAATATAAAGTTAGCGCCGGAAGTGAAAAAACACTTGAAAACGTGATTGTATCCATTGAAAATATTACAGATCGCGTAAAGGCAAAAATAGAGGTTGTTGAAAGTGAATATAGGTACAAAGAAGCCCAGTCATTGGCCAAAATTGGCAGTTGGTTTCATAATTTTGAGACCGATGAATCGCATTGGTCTGATGAAGCCTTCAAAATTTTGGGATTGGAAGCCGGGAAAGACTTTTTAAATATTGAACGTTTTTTTGCCTGTTTGCATCCCGAAGACAGAGAATTTACACAAACCTATTCAGCTGATGCTTTTCTTAAAAATCCCATTCAAAATTTACAATACAGGATTATTACAGCAAACGGCGAATTAAAATACATCTCTGAAGTAAGAAGGGCAATCATTGAAAATCAACAGATTGTAAAAATTATTGGCATTGGACAAGACATAACCGAACGCATTCTAAATGAACAAAAACTGAATACCGCCAAAAACTTTTTATCAAATACCCTTACAAGCATTAAAGATGGTTTGGTGATATTGGATCGTGACTCAAAATACATTTATGTAAATCAAAAAGCTGCCGATTTATTGGGGGAAAATGTAGAAGCGCTCATCGGCAAACATATTTGGACAGAATTTCCGGAAAAAGAAGGTGATCTGTTTTATGATAATTACCAAAAAGCAATCAAAAAAGGAAAACCGCTAAGTTTTGAAAATTATTTTGAGCCATGGAATAAATGGTTTGAAAACAGAATAATTCCATCGGAAGAGGGCGCCCTCATGTTTTTCCATGAAACAACCGATAAAAAGGAAACAGAAAACAAAATAAAAGCAGCATATAATATTATCAATAAAAGTTCCTCCGTTGCTTTTTTATGTGAAAATAAACATGATTTTCCCATTGTGTTCACTTCAGAAAATTCACATCATTTATTTGGATATACGCATCATGAAATCCTTTCGGGCACCGTTAAATTGTATCAATTGCTTTATAGCGCTGATGTGGAATGGGTGAGTAAGGAATTTATAAAATTTTTAAAAGACGAAAAATCCCATGAACTGAAACTTCCTCCATTTCGAATTTTTACCAAAGATGGCGAGATAAAATGGATTCGGGCAAATTTGGATATTGTTAGAAACAGCGCCGATGAAATTACCCATATTCAGGGTATTTCAGAAGATATTACGGAGCACAAAAAGGCAGAAGATTTATTTTTTGAGAGCAATCAAAGGTTAAAAGATCAATTTAACCACACACCATTGGCCTCCATAATTTGGGATTTGGACTTTAATGTATTGGAGTGGAATAACTCCGCCCAGCGAATTTTTGGCTACTCTGCTGAGGAAGCCAAAGAAAATAATATCAAGGATTTAATTACAACTCCAAACTTGGTACCTGAAATGAAAGAAATTAGGGTGAAAATGTTAAATCAACATGACGGACATAAAGGCACCAATGAAAATATAACCAAAAGCGGCAAAATCATCATTTGCGATTGGTACAATGTAGCATTAAAAGACGCTGAAGGCAAAGTAGTTGGCGTTGCCTCATTGGTTGACGACATCACGGAGCGCATGAATTCGAAAAAATTACTTGAAAATTCAGAAAGAAAATATCGAGACATTTTTGAAAAGGCGATTGATGCGGTTTTAATATTAAAAGACGGCTTTTTTGTTGATTGCAATGAAGCTGCCCTGAAAATGTTTGGTTTAAACAGAGAAACACTTTTTAACATACATCCCTCAGAACTTTCACCGGAAATACAACCCGATGGAGCCAGTTCTTTCTTAAAAGCGGAAGAAATGATGAAAATTGCTTTGGAAAAAGGCAGCAATAGATTTAGATGGTACCACCAAAATAAAAATGGACACATTTTCCCGGCTGAGGTAACGCTTACGAGAGTAAACGAAAATGAGGTAGAATCAACACTTCATGGAGTAATAACGGATATAACAGAAAGAGTTAAAAAAGAAGCCTTGGAAGATGTGCTTTACAACATCTCAAAAGCCGCGCTAACGATCGTTGATTTTCGAGAATTTAGCTTGTTTGTGAGAAATATTTTGCATAAAATAATTGACACCAGCAATTTTTACATTGCCATTTACAATGAAGAAACCGATATGATCAACACGCCGGTTTTTGTGGATGATAGAGAAATGGTAGAAGAATTTTCAGCAAAAAATTCGTTAACGGGCTATGTCATAAAATCAAAAAAACCTTTAATTGTTAACAGAGCAGCACACCAAGAACTCATTAAAAACAACAAGGTTGAATTGATAGGGGAACATGCCAAAATTTGGATAGGCGTGCCATTAATGATCCAAGAAAAATGCATTGGGGCAATTGTGGTGCAAAGTTATGTGGACGAAAATGCCTACAATGAAAATGATGTGCAATTATTAGAGTTTGTTGCCGACCAAATTAGCACCACCATTCAACGTAAAAAGGTCGAAAACGAATTGAACAGAGCCTTAGTCCAAGCGCAAGAATCAGACAAATTAAAATCCGCTTTTTTAGCGAATATGAGTCACGAAATCAGGACACCGATGAATGGCATAATTGGGTTTTCAGAATTGTGTTTAGATCCAAATATCACAAAAGACAAACAAAAAGAATACGCTAACATTGTCATTAAAAGCAGCAAGCGCCTACTTTCAATCGTAAACGATATTCTAGACATTTCAAAAATTGAGGCAGGCGCAGTGACCTTAAACTTAGAAAGTGTTAATTTGAATAAATTGCTTGATGAATTAGAGACCTTTTTTAAACCAATAGCCAAGGAAAATAATTTAATATTAAATTGCGAGAAAGGGTTGGAAAATTTTAAGAGCACTGTTGAAACCGATAAAACAAAATTAAATCAGGTGCTTACAAACCTACTGTCGAATGCCTTTAAATTTACAGATACGGGAAGCGTTACATTTGGATACCAATTAGTTGGAGACCACCTGCAATTCTACGTAAAAGATACAGGAATTGGGGTTGAAGAAAATTTACAAAATAAAATTTTCGACCGATTTTCTCAAGGAAACCTTGATTTAAGCAAACAACATAAAGGAACAGGGTTGGGTTTAGCGATCACCAAAAAAATAGTTGAATTGTTTAATGGAGAAATTTGGTTAAATTCGAGCGAAAATGGAACAACTATTTATTTTACAATACCTTTTATTAAGTCAAAAGTACCTTTAATTTCTTCTGTTATTGAAGAACAAAAACCAGCAATACAAGTGAAAAATAGGGAGATAAATATTTTAGTGGCAGAAGACGAAGAATACAATATGATGTATATCACAGAGTTATTCTCTACAACTAATTTTAAAATTATTGAAGCCAATAATGGTAAAAAAGCATTGGAATTGGCCCAAAACCATCCTGAAATACAATTGGTGTTAATGGACATAAAAATGCCGGTTATGGATGGGAATGAAGCCATGAAAGAAATTAAAAAGTTGAGACCGTCATTGCCTATAATAGCACTTTCTGCGTTTGCCATGGAATCGGATAAAGCAAAAGCAATGGCGCTTGGTTTTGACGCCTATTTAACAAAACCATTAGACCGAACTGTCTTATTTCAACTCATAGAAAGTTTTTCTAAAAAAGGGTGAAAAGCATTTAATAACTTAGTTGTTGGTTGTTGGTTTTAAGCTGATATTAAAAAATACCAGATACTTGATACCAGCTACCAATTTTTTAATTAAATACAATTTTTACGCGCCCAACTTCGCCTGATTCCAACTGCACTTTTATGCCATGCGGATGTGTTGCTGCATTGGTGAGGATTCTTTTCACCACACCTTCGGTTAATTCGCCCGATCGCTGATGGTGCTTTTGCACAATCTCTACTGTTTTGCCCGCTTGTATATTTTTTCTGATTGTTCCGCTCAGCCTTGTGTTTTCCATATATTTTTCAATTAATTGATTTAGAAAATGGAAATTTCAGTTTCCGTGGTAAACAATTCCAGAAATTTTATTCCCTTGCTTGAATTTCCCTTTTTGTTCAATCTCGGACTCCAAACGGCGATGCTGTATTTATGTGGCAGAATGGCAACAATGCCACCGCCAACACCACTTTTTCCTGGCAAACCGACCTTAAATGTAAATTCTCCGGCCTCGTCATAAAATCCGCAGGTTTGCATAATGGCATTTACGCGTTTCGATTTGCTGATGCTGAGCACTCTTTCATTGGTGAATGGATTAACGCCATAAGCCGCCAGAAAAAGAAATGTCTGGGAAAGTTCCCTGCAGGTCATTTCTATGGAACATAAATTGAAATAAAAATCGAGCACCACACCAATATCATTTTTAATGTTTCCGAAGGATTTCATTAAATTAACCAACGCAGCATTTCTGAAGCCCATTAATTTCTCCGATTCAGCAATTCTCGGACAATAATTAATTTCGGGATTCCCAGAAATACTTCTTACAAAGGCAATAAAATCATCTTTCGGATTTTTAAGATGGCTCACCAAAATATCGGAAATTACCAATGCGCCCGAATTTATGAGCGGATTGCGCGGAATTCCCAAATTAAATTCCAGCTGAAACAGCGAATTAAAAGAGGTTCCCGAAGGTTCTACGCCAACCCTTTCCCACAATTTTTCATCTTCCTGTTTGTAAGCAAGCACCAGCGCCAAAACTTTGGCAATGCTTTGAATGGAAAACTTTTCCTCCGAATCCCCAAAATGATAATGTTGATGATCAACGGTGGTTAAATGAACGCCAAATTTTGTGGGATCAACATTGCCCAACTCGGGAATATAAGTGGCGACTTTGCCCAAATCTTCCGTTTTGTTTAACTCCTTGTTTATTTTTATAAATATTTTATTGTAATTCATTTTTTTAAGTTGAATGTTGAAATGCTTGCCGCCCGTAGGTAGGTTAAAAAGCTATAAAGTTAAATCAATTATGAATTAGAAGCTTGAAAATTTCACATTTTTATAAAAAAGCCATTCCTAAAATTTTACTTTCAAAACCAATGAATCTTTATTGAAAAAAGATAAATAATATTTGTGTGTTTTCATCATTTTAGCCTGAAGTTTTAAGTACTTTAGCGACTCAAAAGTTAAGTATGTTAACATCCCATTTAGGTGAACTTTTCGCCTTATTGACAGCGTTTTTTTGGACCACCACCAGTTTGTCTTTTCAACAAGCCACCAGAAGAGCTGGGTCTTTAGCGGTCAACGTATTGCGTTTAATCATCGCTTTTTTCATTTATGCCGTAATTTCTTATTTCTCCAGAGGATTGTTTTTGCCTTTTGACGCTTCAGCCCATCAATGGATTTGGATGTCAATTTCAGGTTTGGTGGGCTTTGTTTTTGGAGATTATTTTCTTTTTAAATCGTATGAATTAATCAGCGCAAGAATCTCCATGTTAATCATGTCTTTAAGCGCTCCAATTGCCGCTTATTTAGGCTGGTTTATTTTAGGCGAAACTATGAATCTCCTTTCTTTGGCAGCGATGTTTATCACCATTTTTGGAATTATGCTGGTGATTACGGAAAAGAAGAATCTGGATGATGAAAAATTAGGGATCAAAAACAAAAAAATTCAATTTTCATTTTCCCCAAAAGGAATGCTGTTCGCCTTTTTTGGAGCTATCGGACAAGCTTTAGGGTTGGTTTTAAGCAAATATGGAATGGGCGATTACAATGTTTTTGCAGCCACTCAAATTAGGGTTATTGCAGGAGCTATTGGCTTTATATTTCTTATTTCAATGATTAAACGATGGCCAAAGGTAAAACAAGCCGTAACCGATTCTATTTCCATGAGATTTATTGTGATTGGCTCTATATTTGGTCCGTTTTTAGGGGTTTACGCCTCCTTATTGGCCGTGAAATACACCACAGTCGGCATTGCTTCAACCATTATGGCCATCATACCCGTTTTAATTATTCCGCCGGCCATTTTGCTTTACAAAGAAAAAGTAACCGTAAAAGAAATTATTGGTGCTTTTATAGCGCTTGGAGGTATTGTGTTGTTTTTCATTAAGTAAACAATTAAACAAAGAATCTTTCAATTTATGGGTTGGTCTATTTCTGAAATTAAATACCAAAATGCCAATTATTATTTACTTTTGCAATTATTATATCGTAACAAACAAAGCGTGTAATTATTTATAGTAATTTTGCCTCCATTTTTTAAACGAATAATACCAATCAATTGAAGATACGCAACAACATAAAACAGTATTTAATTCGAAATTTTAATTTTAAAAATTATACTAAAAAAAACTGGTTTAACTTTTTTAAAAGAAGCATTTTAATTCTTGGCGGGTTGTTTGTGATTTTTATAATCACTGTTTATTTTGGCTTATTCGGAAGAGTTCCCACCAATAAGGAAGTAAAACTTTTTAGAAATATGGAAGCGTCTGAAGTTTATTCCTCAGACAATGTGTTGCTTTACCGTTTCGACAGGGAAAACCGCTTAAACATCCCTTTCGATTCTATTCCAAAACATCTTGTTGAAGCCCTTATATCATCCGAAGATTCTCGTTTTTATGAGCATTCCGGGGTCGATTTAAAAAGTTTGTTGCGTGTTATTGTGAAAACGGTTATTCTAAGAGATAAAAGTTCAGGTGGCGGAAGCACTATTACACAGCAATTGGTAAAAAACTATTTTCCCAGAAATTCCTATTGGTTTTTATCAACACCAATTAACAAGTTCGAAGAAATGGTTGCGGCCTATAAACTGGAAAGTCATTTTACAAAAGAACAAATTATTGAATTTTATTTTAATACCGTTCCTTTTGGCGATACCGCTTTCGGTATTGAAAGTGCCTCACAGCGCTTTTTTAGCACTTCAACTTCTAAATTAACCATTGAACAAGGCGCTGTTTTGGTTGGAATGTTAAAAGCAACTTATACTTATAATCCCATAAAGTTTCCTGAGGCTTCAAAAAAAAGAAGAGACATTGTTTTAAATTTAATGAGTCAGGAAAAATATATTTCAGAAAAATTTAAAGATTCTGTCGTGGCAATTCCTGTGCTTACAAAGCCAAAAAGACTGTCTCGCCATAAAGGGCAAGCGGTGTATTTTACGGAGTATGTGCGTTTAATTATGAACGATTGGTTGGAAAATAACAGAAAACCAAGCGGAAAAAAATACGATTTATATAAGGACGGACTTAAAATTTACACGTCTTTAAATTTTGAAATGCAGCAATATGCCGAAAAGGCGGTTGCAAAAAGATTAAAAATTTTACAGTACGAATTTGACCGCCAATGGGGTGATGAAGATCCTTGGAAAGATGTCCCAATCGTTTTAACCAACGCCATCAAAAACTCGGATAGGTATAAAACGCTGAAAAAAGCAGGATTGTCCGAATCAATGATCCAAGACAGCCTGAACAAACCCGTAAAAATGAAAATTTTCTCTCACGACGGAGATCGATTGGTAACTATGTCGCCTTTAGATTCCATAAAAAATTCGATGAGATTCTTGCATGCCAGTTTTATTGCCATGGAACCGAAAACCGGGCACATTAAGGCCTATGTTGGCGGCATTGATGAAAATTATTTTCAATATGACAATGTAACCACCAAAAGACAAGTTGGAAGTGCATTTAAACCATTTGTGTATGCCGCAGCTGTTGAAAGCGGAATTTCCCCTTGTGATATGTATCCAAATGTTTTGATCAAATATCCGCAATACGAAGACTGGGAACCTAAAAATTCCGATTATATTTATGGCGGCGAATTTAGTGTTTGGGGCGCATTAGCGGCTTCAATAAATACCGTTACCGTTCAGCTAATGGAAAAAGTTGGTTTGCCAAAAATTATAGATTTGGCTAAAAATATGGGTATTGAAACTGAACTCCCGGCTGTCCCTTCTTTGTCATTGGGCACCGCCGAACTTTCTTTATTGGAAATGGTGAGAGCCTATACCACATTTCCCAACTACGGAAAACCAATGCATGAAGTTGCCATTATTAAAGTTCTGGACAGAGAAGGAATTTCTTTAAATATTTTACCGGTAAAAGAAACCAAACAAGTGTATTCAGAAAAAACGGGCGAAATTATGGTCGAAATGCTTAAACGCGTCGTATTTCAGGGAATTGCCGCTCCAATAAGGTACGATTTTCAATTGTTTGATGACATTGGGGGCAAAACCGGAACTTCTCAATCTCAAGCGGATGGCTGGTTTATTGGATTTACCTCAAACTTGGTTACCGGCGCCTGGGTTGGTGCAGAAAACCCTTCAGTTCACTTTAAAACTATGGATTTAGGTCAGGCTTCCCATACCGCGCTTCCCATTAGCGGCGAATTTTTAAGAATGTTAAATAAAGATGTTTCCTATCAATATTATTTAAAGCAAAGTTTTAAAAAACCTTCAAAAGATATTTTAAAACTTTTCAACTGTAATTCCCGCAAAAATGTGCCACGACCTGTAAAAGACACCATTTCTGATGTGCTTATCGATTCTTTAAACATTGAAAATCTTGAAATAGTAAATGACAGTATTGTCATTGAGCAATAAAAACAGCAGTTAAATTCAAAAAACAGCTTGGGTTTTTAGTTGGGCGTTACCACAAGGGTCGCGCCTTTCGTTCCAATCTTTTTTTCGGCTAAAACCTCAAAAAAGGATTTCCTCTTCAGTCGCTAACGCGCATTGTATTCATAATGAAAAAGAAAATATTAAAGTTTTTCTATCGCCCTTTGCGTATTTTCTTTGCGAAATTTGCGGTTAAAAATCTATAGATTTTTTGTTTCCAGTTTAGACTTTCCTTGCTTTTTTAGGTTAAACTTCCGTCTTATGTCTTCCTTCTTTAGTCTCTTTTCTAATTCCTTTATAATCAGCAATTCCACCTTCGGGGGTTAGGGGGCTTTTTCCTACAGCACCAGCAATCCGTGCGCCCGTAAACTGTTGATGGGTTTGGAATACCAAAACAATTCAAAATCGCCAAAATGGGTTTCATAGTCTGTTTTTAATTGGCCAAAAGTAAGCTGTTCATTTTTGTGAACAGACAAACGTTCCAGCATCCTCAAAAACCATTCGCCATTTTCTTTTTCCATTTGCAACTGAAAACTGTCATTTTTTTCGTGAAAAGTGAGCTGAAGCTGTTGTTTCGATTTTCCTTTTTTAGATTTAGTTTGTTCCGAAACCAAAGGCGTTCCGCCCAGCCAAATAATTTTAGCGGAAGGTTTTACCATAAAATACGGCTCAGCTTCCAAGCATTTTTGCATAAAATCATTTTTGATGCCGGTTTTCGGAATTTTAAAATCGAACCATTCCTGCAGCGGCAATTCAAAACCAACGCCGTGCATAAAATTGAAGATCGATTTCTTCAGCCCAAAACTAAATTTATCGTGATTAATGCCGGTTTTGTCCTTAAACTGAATATCGTTGTTGGCAAAAGAGATTTCCTTGTAATCGGGAAAAATGCCGTATTCCGCAGGATTTAAACCAATCGGACTGTGGGTTGTTAACGCAAACTGGTGCCAAAAACCCGATTTAATGGTGCCCAGTTCAAACAATTGCCGCACCATTTCCAAACTGTCAACCGTTTCCTGAACGGTTTGTGTGGGAAAACCATACATTAAATAAGCGTGAACCATAATGCCGGCATTGGTAAAATTGTTGGTCACTTGCGCCACTTGCTCCAAGGTTACGCCTTTTTTAATCAGTTCCAGCAATCGGTCAGAAGCCACTTCCAATCCGCCCGAAACAGCAATGCAACCTGATTCTTTCAACAAAACACAAAGATCTTTGGTAAAACTTTTTTCAAAACGAATATTCGTCCACCAGGTCACCGTAATTTTCCGTCTGATAATCTCTATCGCCAACGCTCGCATCAAGGCCGGAGGCGCGGCTTCATCCACAAAATGGAAACCAGTTTCTCTAGTTTGAGCACTAATTTGCGCCAATCTGTCCACTAACAATTTTGCGGCGATGGGTTCGTATATTTTAATATAATCGAGCGAAATATCGCAAAAAGTGCATTTTCCCCAATAACAGCCGTGTGCCATCGTAAGTTTGTTCCAACGGCCGTCACTCCACAAACTGTGCATCGGATTGGCGATTTCTATGACCGAAATATATTCGCTTAGCAATAAATCGGCATAATCGGGCGTGCCAACGTAAGCCTGTTTGTAATCATTTTTAACGGACAAATTGTTGTAAACCACTTTTCCGTTTTCTTTCAAAAAAGTTCTTTTGAAGCGCTTAAAATCTGGATTGCTTGCTAAAGGATGCAACACATTCGACAGCAACAATTCAACCGGCAATTCGCCGTCGTCCAAGGTAATAAAATCGAAAAAGTCGAAAACGCGAACATCCGTAACGCTCCGTAATTCCGTGTTTGGAAATCCGCCGCCCATCGCCACTTTGATTTCCGGATAATTTTTTTTGATGAATTGCGCACACCTGAAAGCACTGTACAAATTCCCGGGAAACGGCACCGAAAAGCAAACCAATTTTGGTTGAATTTCCTTTAGGCTTGCATCCAAAATTTTCAGCGAAATTTCATCAATAACGGTAATTTCATGTTGCAGATTTTCGTGCAGTTCGTTAAAATCATTGGCGCTTTGCCCCAATCTTTCGGCATAACGGCTAAAGCCAAAATTTTCGTCGATGCATTCCACAATAAAATCGGATAAATCTTCGAGGTATAAGGTTGCCAAATGTTTTGCCTTGTCCTGAATTCCCATATTCCCAAAAGCCCATTCCAACTCATCAAGTTCAGAAAACCGCGAAGCTTCCGGAAGAAAATTTGAGGTGCAAATTTGCCTGGCAATTGTCTGGTTTTTTCCCTGCAAAAAGTAAATGACATCGTCAACGGTTTTTAAATAATCGGCTTTCAAGGCATAAATTCGCCGCGCATTTTCTGAGACAATCTTATCATTTTCAAAAGCAAAATCGAAGAGTTTTTGCAGACTTTCCTTGGAAAAAAGCTCTAAAATCACCTCAATGCCCAAATCCATTTGAAAAGAACTGAGGCCTTTTGTATTCAAAAACCCTTTCAAATAAGCCGTGGCGGGATAAGGTGTATTTAATTGCGTAAAAGGAGGCGTAATCAGTAAAATATCTTTCAAAATAGAGGTGTTGAAGCTGTTATATTATTGTTCCTTGAAAAATGAATTGCCAATTTGGATATCCATTTTTAAACCAATGCTAAATATATGAAAATAGTTGGTCTTGAAATAAACTTAAAATTTCACCTTAACCCTCGGTCTCATATCTTCCGTTTTCGGACTATATTTTAACTTTTAATATTAATACGCCCTTTTGTCGCTTCCTTCGTAAAAATTAATGAAAGCATCGTTTACCACGCGGTTTCCGCCCGGAGTTGGATAATCGCCCGTAAAATACCAGTCGCCCGGGTGGTTCGGACAAGCAATATGCAAATTTTCAACCGATTGAAAAATGATTTCAACTTCCGCATTAATTTCAGGTGTTTTTAACATTTCGGCAATTTTATCGGAAATTTGTTCATCACTAAAATTCCGGTAAATTTCCAATACGGCGTTTTTAATTTCCGTGTCTTCCAAAGGCTGTTGGCTTTTGCAGCTGTTGTAAACTTCCTGCACAATATGAAATTGGTTGGTTTCTTTCAACAATTCCAAAGCGGCCCTGAAAGCGATAAAATCGCCCAATTTTGCCATATCAATTCCGTAACAATCCGGATAGCGGATTTGCGGTGCAGAGGAAACAACAATGATTTTTTTAGGATGCAATCGATCCAAAATTCTGATAATGCTTTTCTTTAAGGTTGTTCCGCGCACAATGCTGTCGTCAATAATCACCAAATTATCGGTTGGATTTACAATGCCATAAGTAACATCGTAAATATGCGCCACCAAGTCGTCTCTGCTGGTATCATCGGCAATAAAAGTCCGCAGTTTTGCATCTTTAATGGCCAGTTTTTCAAAGCGTGGAATTTCGCCCAATATTTCAGTCACTTTTTCGGCCGACAAACTGCGTTGACCTTTTAAAATAGCGGCTGTTTTTTGGACATTTAAAAAATCTACGGCAGCTTCGCGCAAACCATAAAAAGAAGTTTCCGCAGTGTTTGGAATGTATGAGAAAACGGTATTTTTTAAATCGCCTTTTATTTTCTCTGCAATTTGGGGAAAAACCAATTTCCCTAAATTTTTGCGTTCGGCATAAATATCGGCATCGCTTCCCCTAGAGAAATAAATGCGCTCAAAAGAACAGGCTTTATTTGGCAATGGTTCCTTGATTTTGGACATGGAAATTTTGCCGCTTCGTTTTATGATTAAAGCGTGGCCTCTTTCAATTTCTTTAACATCTTGAATGTCCACATTAAAAACAGTCTGAATTGCCGGGCGTTCCGAGGCAACCACCACAAACTCGTCATCGGCATAATAAAATGCTGGGCGTATTCCTGATGGATCTCGCAATACAAATGCATCGCCGTGACCCAATAAACCAGCCATGGCATAGCCGCCATCCCAATTTTTTGCCGATCTTTTTAAGATTTTTTTGATGTTGATGCGTTCCTCAATCATAGGGGAAGCTTCCTTTTTGGTAACGCCAAATTCCTTTTTGATTTTATCATACAATTTAGCCACTTCATCATCTATAAAATGACCTATTTTTTCCATGACGGTCACCGTATCGGTCATTTCTTTCGGATGCTGCCCTATTTCAACCAAATCGTTAAACAGGCGCTTGGAATTGGTCATATTGAAGTTTCCTGCAACAATTAAACTTTTGTGCATCCAGTTGCTTTGGCGCAAAAATGGGTGAACGCTTTCAATGCTGTTTTTGCCAAAAGTACCGTAACGCACGTGTCCCAAATACAAATTTCCAATATAAGGCGCATTGTTCAGTTGCCATTCCACGTCATCAATTTTATCGGGAAATTCCAGGTTTAAATTATTTAATCGGCCATTAATTTGGTCGAAAATATCTTGAATCGGCTGATCTTCATTGGAGCGAATACGGCTAATATAGCGCGTTCCGGGCGCAACGTTGAATTTTATGCTCGCCAAACCTGCACCATCCTGACCGCGATTGTGCTGCTTTTCCATCAACAAATACATTTTGTTTAAGCCGTAAAACGCCGTTCCGTATTTGTCTTTATAATATTGCAACGGTTTTAACATTCTAACCATTGCAATTCCACATTCATGCTTAATAGCGTCGCTCATAGTTGCAGTATTATATTGTGAATTCAATAAAAAAATTCCGCACACAAGCGGAATTCATTTTTAACCTATTTCAATTTCAAATTGTGTCAATTCTTTAAATTGCAACAATCGTTTTTGTATTTCCTTGTGCGTCAAATTTTCCATGCGCTCGGTGCCAAATTTCTCCACACAAAATGAAGCCAGGTTTGAGCCAGCAATCACTGCGCGTTTCATATTTTCAAAAGAAATATCGCCGGTTTTGGTAATATGGCCAATAAATCCGCCTGCAAAAGTGTCTCCTGCTCCGGTTGGGTCAAAAACTTCTTCCAGCGGCAATGCTGGCGCAAAAAACACATTGTCGCCGTTAAACAACAAAGCGCCATGTTCGCCTTTTTTGATCACCACATATTTTGGTCCCATTTCCTGAATTTTTTGCGCCGCTTTTACCAAAGAATATTCTCCGGATAGCTGGCGCGCTTCTTCATCATTGATGGCAATCACATCAATTTTTGCAATCACTTCCATCAACTCGCTCCAGGTATTGTTCATCCAAAAATTCATCGTGTCAAGCACCACCAACTTGGGGCGAACCGGAATTTGCTTGATGACCGACATTTGAACGGCCGGGTGTAAATTTCCCAGAATTAAATAATCAGTGTCTGTAAAATCTTCAGGAACAACAGGTTTAAAATTTGCCAATACGTTTAAATCGGTAATTAAAGTGTCTCTTGAGTTTAAATCGTTGTGGTATTTGCCGCTCCAAAAAAATGTTTTTTCATCCTCAATAATTTCAATGCCGTCGGTATTGATGTTTTTCAGATTTAATTTTTCTAAATATTTCTTCGGAAAATCGCCTCCAACTACAGAAACAATTCCTGAATAAATGCCAAATTGTGAGGCGGAAAGGGAAATATAGGTTGCGGAACCTCCTAAAATCTTGTCCGTTTTTCCAAACGGCGTTTCAATGGCGTCAAAAGCAACGGTTCCAATAATTAGTAATTTACTCATATTTTACGGTAGTTAACACACTGTTGAACTGGATTAATTTGTCTAATATTTTTTTTAGATAAACCATGTGTTTACTTTTGCAAAAATAAGTTTAAAAAATGACTATCAAAGAAATACAAGAAGAAATTATAGACGAGTTTTCCTTTTTTGAAGATTGGATGGAACGTTATGAATATATGATTGAACTGGGAAAATCGCTTCCGATGATTAAGGATGAATTTAAAACCGATTCGAATTTAATTTCGGGCTGCCAATCGAAAGTGTGGCTGCATTCTGAGATTGATGGCGACAAAATTAAGTTTACGGCCGACAGCGATGCCATTTTAACCAAAGGAATTGTGGCGCTTTTGTTGCGCGTTTTCAACAACCAAAAACCTAAGGATATTTTAGATGCCGATTTATATTTTGTGGATAAAATTGGTTTGAAAGAACATTTGTCGCCAACACGCGCCAACGGTTTGGTCTCTATGATTAAACAAATAAAATTGTACGCGCTGGCTTTTCAGTCGAAAATGTCATAAAAAAGTCGGAAGTCAGGAGACCGAAGTCGGAAGTTGAAAAATCATCTGCTGGCGCGAGCGTCTCGCTCGTGCTTTTGTTAAACTAATCACGCAGTCACGAGCGGGATTCAATTTGTGTTAGGGATTGCAGTGAAAATACTTTTTGAGGCTTTTGCCGATAAAAAGATTGTAGCGAAAAGCCCGCCCGCCTTTTCGGCGGGAACACCCGAAATATTCCAATAAAGCAATAAGAAATTAGCCGTAAATTTTACGCGAATAGTTAAATAATTGTATATTTGTCCTTATTTAGAATGAATATAAAGAAAGGCTTTTAAAATGAACAGCACACATGCACAAGAACTTGGCGATAAAATAGTTGCAAAACTAAAAACGATTTACGACCCTGAAATTCCTGTAGATATATTTGAATTGGGTTTAATTTATGACGTTTTTGTAAGTGAAAACAACGATGTTAAAATTTTAATGACGCTAACATCACCCAATTGCCCGGTTGCAGAAACCTTGCCGGTGGAAGTTGAGGAAAAAGTAAAAACGATTGAGGAAGTTAAAAATGCCGAAGTTGAAATTACATTTGACCCGATGTGGACGCAGGAAATGATGAGTGAAGAGGCAAAATTAGAACTCGGATTTCTATAAATGGCCGATGAAATTATAAATAGGGTCGCGAACAGCCAATTGAAAACAATTGACCTGGAAGATTTTTATCCGAAAGGTCCAAGAAGAGTCATTGACATTAAAAACTGGTTGTTTCACGAACAAATTTTGAAAGAAACCGATTTTCGTGAACACCTAAAAAACCACGATTGGTCCCAGTACAAAGATGAATATATTGCATTAACGTGTTCTACGGACGCCATTATTCCTTCCTGGGCATTTATGCTGATTACCACATACGTTTCTCCTTTTGCCAAAAAAATTGTGGTCGGGAATTTGGCTGCTTTGGAAACTTCCATTTTTCAGGACCTAATCGCGCATTTTGAGGTGGAAGATTTTGTGGGAAAACCAGTAATTATCAAAGGCTGCTCCAGCAAACCAATTCCGGAAACCGCTTACATTCAACTGATTGAAAAACTGCAGCCGGTGGTAAAATCCATTATGTTTGGCGAAGCCTGCTCTACCGTTCCGCTTTTTAAAAGCAACAATTAAGATTTTGCTGAGTTTTTCAGGATTGTCTTTTTAATGGAATTTTATTAAATCTCTTCCTCAAATTCTTCGTACAACAAATCGTTATAAGGAAAACGCGTGACGTGAATTTTTTTCACTTCTTCAAAAACTTTTTCCTTGAACGCTTCCATATTTTCTTTGTTCAAGGCAGAAATAAACACGCAATTGTTGTTTAGTCGGCTCATCCAGGTTTTTTTCCATTCGTCCAAAGAAAAGTGAATTTCGGTTTTTTCGGTCACCAAATCATCCGATTCAATAGTTTGGTGCGTAAACGCATCAATTTTATTAAAAACGATGATGGTTGGTTTGTCGGCGCTTCCAATTTCGGCCAAAGTTTTATTTACGGAAGCCATATGATCTTCAAAATTTGGATGTGAAATATCCACAACGTGAAGCAGTAAATCGGCTTCCCGAACCTCATCCAAGGTTGATTTAAATGATTCGATTAACTGTGTCGGCAATTTTCTGATAAAACCAACGGTGTCTGTCAACAAAAACGGAAGGTTTTTAATCACCACTTTTCTTACGGTGGTGTCCAATGTTGCAAACAATTTATTTTCGGCAAACACCTCGCTTTTGCTCACCACATTCATCAAAGTCGATTTCCCGACGTTGGTATAACCCACCAAAGCGACACGCACCAATTTTCCTCGGTTTTTGCGTTGAACAGCCATTTGTTTGTCCACAATTTCCAGCTTTTTTTTCAGCAGGGAAATTTTGTCCCTAATAATTCGTCGGTCGGTTTCAATTTCCGTTTCACCAGGACCACGCAATCCGATTCCCCCTTTTTGACGTTCCAAGTGGGTCCAAAGTCGGGTAAGGCGCGGCAATAAATATTGGCATTGCGCCAGTTCAACTTGCGTTCTCGCATAACTTGTTTGCGCCCTTGCCGCAAAAATATCGAGAATTAAATTGGTTCTGTCCAACACTTTGACGTTCAGCACTTTTTCAATATTCCGCAATTGAGAAGACCGCAATTCATCATCAAAAATAACCGTTCCAATGTTGTTGGCTTCAATATACTGGCGCACATCCTCCAATTTACCGGTTCCGATAAACGTTTTTGGATTGGGGGTGTCTAACTTCTGGACAAATCTTTTTACCGCTTTTCCGCCCGCGGTGAGCGTTAAAAATTCCAGTTCATCCAAATATTCATTGCATTTCTCTTCATTTTGATATTGCGTAATCAGTCCTATCAAAACAACTTTTTCTGTATTGTCCTCTATAATTTCAGTCATAATCAAAATAGCCGGCAGCTATATTTATGTTAAAAAATTGATGCAAAAAATAGTTTCTGCCAATTTTATGCCTTTTTGTTTAATAAGCAAATATACAAATTACCAAGTTCAATTTTGATTTTGTGTTGCAGGCTTTTATTTAAATTGATTGCAGTTTCATCAAGAAAAAGCAATCGTAAATCCTAAATTTAATCCAACTTCTCGCGCAATCAAATTTTATTGTAATTTGCGGCCGGTTTTTATCAGACAAAATCCTTAAAGACCAAAGAAACTTTATACCGAAGAAAATCCATGAAAACATTTTCAGTAAAGGAAATCAACCAGCTTTTAAAAGGCACTTTGATTGGAGATACCAGCCACCAAATAAGCGGACCGGAACAATTGGAAAAGGCCGGAAACAACCATATTTCATTTATAGGAAGCAAAAAATATGTGCGTTTGTGGGAAACCTCAAAAGCCTGTGTCGCCATTGTGAATGAAGACCTGGATTTTGAACCCGGCGAAAATCGCGCCCTGATTAAAGTAAAAAATGCCGATTTGGCGATGGCCCGATTGCTGGAAGTTTTTAGTCCGGATTCTCCTGTTTTTGAGGAAGAAATTCACGAGACTGCCGTTGTTCACGCCTCAGCAACCATTGGCAAAAACTGTAAAATTGGGGCAAACTGTTATATCGGAAAAAACGTGTTGTTGGGCGATGATGTTGTTTTGTATCCAAATGTGACCATTTTTGATGAAACCAGCATCGGAAACGGCACGGTGATTTGGTCGGGAACGGTAATTCGGGAACGAAGTGAAATAGGCCGTTTTTGCATTTTTCATCTTAACGTGAGCATTGGCGGGGACGGATTTGGCTATTGTGCCAGCGAAGACGGCAGGGGTTTGGTTAAAATTCCGCACATTGGCAATGTGGTGATTGGAAATTATGTGGAGATCGGCTCAAATTCTTGCGTGGATCGCGGCAAATTTAGCGCCACACAAATTGGAGACGGCTGTAAAATTGACAATTTGGTGCAAATTGCGCACAACAGTGTGATGGGACGCTCTTGCATTATGGCCGGACACAGCGGTTTGGCAGGTTCTGTTACCCTTGGCGACGGCGTTATTATTGGCGGAAGCGCTTCCATTAAAGACCACGTGACTGTGCATTCAGGAGCCATAGTGGCAGGAGGTTCTGGCGTAATGAGCGATGTGGAAGCAGGCAAAACAGTGTTGGGCTATCCGGCTCAGGATTCAAGAGAAATGTTGAAACAATGGGCTGCGTTGCGAAGTCTTATAAAGTAATAAAGCGATACAGTTTCAGAAAAATAACCATTTTAAAGGTTTAGATATATAAATAATTGCGGGCGTAAACCCGCAATTATTTTAAAACTCAAAAATTACTTTGCCACGGCCAAGTTTGGCAATCTCTTTTAAGTTATTGACGGTTAAATTTTCGGTATTTTTAACATTAATAATGGCTCCTGATCTTTCAGCAAGAATTGCGAAGTCGTTTAGTTCGGGTACAGTGTATAAAGTTGCGTCTAAATTCATTCCGCCACCCAATCTAATGATGTCTTTTAAGTCGGTAATTGTTTTTTTCATTTTCCTTTTTTAAAGTTTCATATTTAATTTTTTGGGATTTTTTTAGTCTACAGTAACCGCACAACTAAAATTTTATCAGTTTTAGTATAGAAGCCGGTATAACTATCAATCATTAAATGGCTTTTTTGCCAAAAGACAAAATGGCCATTTATATAATAAGCCAACAAAAAACATAGACGTTTATGCCAATGCTTTAAATAAAACGGGGGGAATTGCGGCAATTTTTTTTATCCTTTTATTAGCGTGATAAAGTTATAAATTTTAAGTTAACAGCCAAAAAATATTCATAAAATATTAAAATACACCCCGTTACTGCCGATTTAAAAAGCCCCCGGCAGAAGATTAACGCATCACCGCACTCTCGGATTAAACCCGTCTGGCGCATTTTGCGGGGAACTTGGGTTTGTAATTAAACTGTTTGAAGCCGCCGAAAAAATGATCCATTCGCTGACGGTAAAAATTGGATTTGGCGCAGAAACCGTTAAATTTCTCATAGCGCGACCATCTTCATATTCCCAATTTGTGCCGTTTCCGTCTTGACCAACAACGCCAAAAATATCCATTCTTGCACCGGTATTGTCAATTAATTCATACACATCATCGCCATTTCCAGAAATATAAATGGTTTCAATATCTGGAATATTATTAAAAAGAATTTTGTATTCGCTGCCGGCAATGATGGCAAATCCGCCCGGGGGAATTACAATGCCCGTCAATGCCAATGGCGAACCGGAAACAGTTGTTGCCCCGCTTAAATATTTATTCAGTTTCCATCCCGTTAAATTTACCGCCGTTTCTCCGGCATTGTACAATTCCACAAAGCGTGCGGAAACTTCATTATCAGGATCGGCCACTTCCGTGATCATGATTTTTGGGACAAAAACCTCACAAGCTTCATAAGTTTCTGAAAACTGCACATCCAAAGCTGTTCTCAATTCAAGAACATTGCTTAAAACGCCGGTGATATTTCCTTTTCCCCGCGGAAACAATTCGTTTGCAAAAGTGGCTTTACCGTTGGTGAAAACCGATAATTTTATGGATTCGTTGCAGGTTTCCAACGTTCGGAATCCGTTGTTGGTGCCGCTGAAATAGGTAAATGCCGAACCCAATTCATTTTGCGCCAATTGCACGTTTTTAACTGTTACCAAGGTGTTTTCAAAAGCAGGATTTAACACCTCTGAAATTAAAATTTCTTTTGGAATTATGGTGAAATTTTCTCCGCTGTTGTAAATGAAATCGGCAATTTGGGTTGCTGAAATTTCAGTTATGGCAGTTCCTTTTGGAAAGCCAACGGTTAAAATTCCGTCTTTTTTGGCCATATAAAGCCTGTTCAATTTTACAAAAACCTTGTCGCCGATGTTGTATTGTTCAAACAAAATTTCTGAATCAACCAACAACTGTATTCCGGCTGTTGCATTTTCAACAGCATCCTGTATCACCAATTTTTTCACAAAACTTCCCTGTTCATCGCTTGAAACCACATAGCCTTCAATAACGTAATTGTTGCTGATGCCAAATTCGACCATAGTTCCTTGGTACATTTCCCTAACTTCCGTCAAAGGAATCGTTGGCAGAAAAGAATTGGTCGCATCGCAGCGTGTTTCCGTTAATTTAACATCGTCTGTATCGCGCAAATACAGTTGAAAATCATCATAATAATTGCTGAAAATAGCCACAATACTTCCTTTTCCTTCGGGAAGCATATTGTTTTTAAAACTGGCAAAACCGCTATTTCTTAACATAACTTCATCCAAAAAAGTGCAGGAATTGTCAACACTTTGCAGCACGCGATTTACGGTTGCCGTATTGTCGGCATTTCCGTAAGCTTGGCCAATTTCACTCGATTTAAACTGCACATTTTCAATTTCTATGAGCATTTCCAGCATACTTTTATTCAAGTCTGCAATAGCAACTTTCTTCGGAATTATTTCCGCAACTTCGCACGAACGCACAATATATTTATCGAGTTCCGAGCCCAAAATTCCAGCCAAACCGTCACCGGTTGCGACACCAATTTGCACGCTTCCAAAACTGTAGCCCACCGCCAGACCTTTCAATTTCACATAAATTTTTCGGCCCACATTGTATTTGGTGTAAATATTGGTTTGGTTGATGGAAATTTTGATGGCCGCGGTCGGATTCTCGGGTTTGTCCTGAATGGAAATTGACTTGTAAATATTCCCCGATTTGTCGCTGGAAACCACATAGCCTTCCAGTATAATATCGGTTTCAATAATTTTTGCGCCGCCAAAAGTGTACATTTCCTTAATCTGCTGAATGGTGGTTGTTGCGGTAAGTTGCGGTTCGGTGCAATCCACATTCGGGGTTTCAAAATCTGCGTCTTTTACACAGGTTGAAAAAGTGATTGTCACAACAATCGAGATAAGTAAAATTCTTATGTTTTTATAAAAGTTCATAGCACTCATTTTTAAAATCTTAGGTATAAATTCAAATAATAAGAGGTTTTTCCGCCGTACCAATATTTTGGTCCAAAAATGGGTTTCTCCAGTTGTTTGTCCTCTTTTAACTCGGGATAATTGGATTTCCGCGATTGCTCAAATCCGCCGGTTTTAAACAATTCACCCAAAATATTGTTGATGCCCATAAAAAACCCGAGATAATAATCATCAATTTTCCACGATTTTCCGCCAACGGCATTCACCAAAAAAGCGGAGTCAAATTTTTCCTGTTTCAACAAATGATCAACCTGTTCCTGCGTAACCTGCACGCCAGTTTCATCATCCAAAAAAGGCACGCCGTCGGAATCCAGATAAAAATTATTGGTTCGCAACAAGGGAGAAATATCCAGATAATTGTTGCTTAAATAATTGGCGTTTATCTGAAAAAACCAATACGCCGGATCTCGGTATTCAAAAGTGAAAGAATAGGCGCGTTGCGGGGTTCCGGAAATGTGGTAATTTTTCAAATAAGCCGTTCCGAAATTGCTGTTTAAATTTGAAAAACTCTCAGAAATCAGGTACAACTGCGGATTGTTGCTGTACGTAAATTGCCCGACAGAACCGGCCGCAAGCAGTTTTACGGTGGGCAAAACCTGGTATTCAAAACTTAATTCGGCTCCCATATTCGTTTTGTCCACACCCGTAATAATTTCGTTCACAAAATCGGCCTGGTCGCCCAACAAACCTTCCGCAAAAAAGAAGGAAGTTTCTATGGCATCGCTAAATTTTGTGTAATAAGCCGTTAACCGCGATTGGATTTTCGGCGCCCTGAAAACATAACTTACATCGCCGGCCATCATTTTTTCGCTCGTTAAATCGGGCGTGATGCTGTTATTGACCCTTGAATTTGAAAAAGTGGTTTTTATGGTGGGCGCGTTTGTAATATATGCGCCGTTTAAGGTAATTAAATTTCGCCCGGTGATTTTATAGGTGGCGCCGGCTTTCAGGCCGAAATCCATAAAATGTTGCTTTTCTCCTTTTCCGAAGGAATTTTCAAAATAAGTGCCGTTTTTATACAAGCCTTCCCGTTGGTAATTGGTGCTTTTTGCGTTCATTCCCACAAAATAATCAACATTGTTTTGAGTTCCCTGAACTTGTGCGAAAGCGCTCGCCGTAAAAGCATTGACGGTATAATTGTACTGAAATGCATCGCCTTCACCAACCGTTCTGTCCGGATTGTTCAAGTCATTTTGCTGCGCATCGCCCAGCGCATATTGGTCTAAATCCACAAATCCGTTTCCGCCCAGCAAATCGAGCATATTTGCATAATTTTTCGACTTTAAATTTTTGATGGAAATTCCGCCGTTGAAGTTCAAATTCTCCGTAAATTTTGTGTTGATGAGAGAATTTGCCGAAAATTGCGTGTCGTCAACACGGTCTTCATACAAATAATACAGGGAATTACCGTTGTCGGCGTTTGCCTGGTACAATTCATTCCATTTGAGTTGGCCATTTTTCAAAAATTCCTGCTCGCTTAAATAGGCATTCGCATAATCTGGACTGTCGGGGTATCTTAAAAAATTGCTCGGCAAATACTTCCAATACGTTGGGTCGGGATTTGGCGCGTTAAAATAGCCCAGTCGGCTGTTGCCAATTCGCCCAAACTGATAAGCCAAAGTTGACTTTATCGTTGTATTTGCTCGTTCATAAAAATGGCTCAGCATCAACACCGGTTCAAAAATTTCCTTAATTCTCGAATTTCTTTTGTCGCCTTCCTGATTTCCCCAATAAGCATTGTATTGATAGCCTTTTAAATCATACACTTCCTGAGTGTTTGGCGACGATTTTCCGCGTTTGTTGGGCGCTGCAAAAGCCGTAAAATTTAAACTGTGGTTTTTGGTGAATCTTTTTTCCACCGCCAAAAATCCCGACCAGGCATTGTAAGAAGTTCCGTCAATATAACCTTCCTGCGCCATTCTGCGGGATGCCGAAACCACAAAAGCCCAGTCGTTTTTGTTCCAGCCCGAAGCGTAAGTCGCCATTGCGCGACCAGTGTAGCTTTTGTTGGTTGATGAAAGTGAAACTTTTTTTACCGCCTGATAATCAGATGCTCTTGTGCTGAAATTTGTGGCGCCCAAAATACCGCCAAAAGTATAATCAGAAACCGCAATGCCGTTGGAAAATTCCTGATTTCGAAACGCATCGTTCAATCCGCCCCAATCGCTCCATTGCGGACGGCCATCGTACAATTTGTTCATTTCAATGCCGTTGATGGCGATGGTTCCGTAACTGGAATCGTAGCCGCGGACTTTAAACCAGGCTTGGCTGAAATTAAAAGCCGCCGCTTGTAAATAAGCATCTTTGGAAGACTGGAACAATCCGGCAATATAATCGGAGGTTTTCCCTTCCTCATCCAGCAAATCCTCATCGGTTAAAACAATCAAACTTAATTCATCAGTCGCAATAATGGTTTTTTGTAAATAAATTATACCCAAATCATAATTTTTAGTTTCAAGAATATTGATGGGAAAATCTTGCGTTTCGTAACCTTCAACCTGAATTTGCAGCGAATAATTGCCAACAGGAATATTTTTTAGGATAAATTCCCCGTTTAAATTTGTTTCAGCAAAAATATTAAGTGACGCAATTTTTAGGGAAACACCTTTTAAAGCTTCTTCTGAAGTGGCTTCAACAACTTTTCCGTTGATGGAAGCAAGTGTTTGTGCTCCCGAATTAGCGACATAAAAAAGGCACACAATAGCGGCAATAACTATTATTTTCATAGACAATTTTTGATGAAAGTAATCTATTTTTGAATACCGCCGATAAAAATCAAAAAAAATAATTTCGCTATCTTATTGAAATATAATGAACTATTCCAGCTGTGATTGATATTTTGTCTTATATTGGTTCCTTAAAAAAAATGCTATGAAACGTCTAACACTTCTTGCGCTGCTTATTTTATTGGCGGTACAGCCAATTTTCAGCCAAAAAAAATATGACATCAAAACCATCGCTTTTTACAATTTGGAAAACCTTTTTGATATTGAGGATGACACTTTAAAATTGGACGAAACAAGCCCGATTATGGAAATTAAAGAAAACAGGGCCGCCATTTATCAGCTAAAACTGAACAATATGGCAAAAGTGCTTTCCGAAATTGGCTTGGCAGAGGCCAAAAACAGTCCGGTAATTATTGGCGTTTCCGAAATTGAAAATTATGCCGTGTTGGAAGATTTGGTGAACACTTCCTTTTTAAAGGACAAACAATATGGCATTATTCATTATGATTCGCCCGATATCAGAGGCATTGATGTGGGATTTTTGTATCAAATCAACCATTTTAAACCAGTATATCATGAAATTTTCGAATTGCGTTTGTGGGATGATGAAGGCTATCGCATTTATACGCGAGATCAATTGCTGGTTTCGGGCTATTTGGGTGATGAGCTCATCCATATTATCGTAAATCATTGGCCTTCACGACTTGGCGGCGAGGCAAAAAGTCGGTCAAAAAGAGAGAAAGCCGCCTATTTAAACACCCAAATAATCGCTAAAATAAAGGAAACCGACCCCAATCCAAAAATTATTTTGATGGGCGATTTAAATGATGATCCCATCAACAGCAGCCTTAAAAATATCTTAAAAACGAAAGCCAAAAAATCGGATGTTGAAGCCGGCGACATTTACAACCCGATGGAAGAAATGTTCAGGCGCGGACAAAATACCCTGGCGTACCGCGACAACATCAACCTTTTCGACCAAATTATGTTTACCTCTCCGCTGTTAACCACCACAAACGACTTTTCATCCTATAAAATGTACAAAACGGCTATTTTTAAGCCGCAATATTTAACCACGCAAACCGGAAAATATAAAGGTTATCCCTTCAGAAGTTTTGGAAATAGCGGATTTACAGGCGGTTACAGTGACCATTATCCGGTTTATTTATACCTGATAAAGGAGGTTTTTTAAGCAGCGGCTAAAAAGTTTCAGGTATTTGGCTCTTTAATTTTTTAAACAAAACAAACGATTACACGATTAAACAGTTGAGCGATTAAACATTTTTTTTTGGGCGTTTCCTTTCAGGCCGCGCTTTTCGCTATATCTTTTTTTCATTGCATTTCAAAAAAGTATGCCGCTTCTATCGCTAACGCAATTTGAATTGCTATTTATAATCGTTATTTCTTCGTGAAAACTGCCAATTAATACAAATTCACCAACATAAATAAAAATTAAAATCAATAGATTTGTGAATTAGTTCATAAAAACCAAATAATAGAAAAATTATGCATAAAATAACAATCACTTTTATATTATCATTTGCGTTTTTGGCAATGTCGGCCCAAGAGGTGATGACACCAGAAAAACTGCTTCAGCTAAACAAAGCTTCAGGAATTGGTTTCACCAAAGACGGCAACAACCTTATTTACAGCATTACGGGTTACAGCCTCGAAACAAACAGCAGATCAAAAACCACCTACCAAATGCCAATTGCCGGCGGAAATAGCCAGATAATTACCGATTACAGCGCGTTAATTGCCGACAACAGCATTTCCCCCGATGGCAAATACAAAATTTTAACTGCGGACGTAAAACTAAAAAACGTTACCGGATTGGATTTTTATCCGGATGCGACAGATTCAAATGTGCAGATTTATGACGAACTCAATTATCGCCATTGGGATACTTGGGAAGACGGCGCTTACAGCCATATTATGTATAAATCTACTTCAGAAAATGATGCCGAACCAATCGATATTATGGCCGCGGAACCTTTCGACAGTCCGCAAAAACCATTTGGCGGATCGGAAGACTATTTGTGGAGTCCCGACAGTAAAAATATCTTATATGTGTCTAAAAAATTAAGCGGCGCTGCGTATGCCTCCAGCACCAATACCGATATTTACCAATACAACCTGGAAACAAAAACCACCACAAATTTAACTTCAGAAAACAAAGGTTACGACACCAATCCGGCATTTTCTTCCAAAGGTCAATTGGCCTGGCTGCAAATGAAAAGAGATGGTTATGAATCGGATAAAAAAGACATTATTGTCAATGTTAATGGCACTTCCATCAATTTAACCGCAAACTGGGACGGAACAGTTGACAGCTTTCTTTGGCAAGACAAGGGCGATAAAATTTATTTTGTGGCACCGGTTTTGGGAACTGTGCAATTATTTGAAATAGGTATTCCTGTTGCAGGAAAGAAAAGCAGTTCGCTAAAACAAATTACAAACGGACAATTTGATGTTCACGGCATTGTGGGCCAATCTAAACAAACCATTGTGGTGAGCAGACGAGATATGAACCACGCGCCTGAATTGTACGCCGTAAATTTAAAAGACGGAAAAATGACGCAATTGACCCATTCAAACGACTCTTTTTACAATAGCATTACGTTGAGCAAGGTTGAAAAAAGAATGGTTAAAACAACAGACGGAAAAGAAATGCTGACCTGGGTTATTTATCCGCCAGACTTTGATCCTGCGAAAAAATATCCTACGATTTTATACTGTCAGGGCGGACCGCAAGGCGCTTTAAGCCAAATTTATTCTTTGCGATGGAACTTTCAGCTGATGGCCGCAAACGGTTATATCATTGTTGCACCAAACAGAAGGGGAATGCCGGGTTATGGGGTGGAGTGGAACGAACAAATCAGCAAGGATTATGGCGGACAAAATATGCAAGATTACTTGTCTGCCATTGATGAAATGGCCAAAGAACCTTTTGTGGATGCGAATCGTTTGGGTGCGATAGGCGCAAGTTATGGCGGTTATTCGGTCTTTTATTTGGCTGGAATTCATGAAGGAAGATTCAAAAGTTTTATTTCCCATGACGGAATTTTCAACTGGAAAAGTATGTACGGAACCACCGAAGAATTGTTCTTTGTGAACTGGGATTTGGGTGGCGCTTATTGGGATAAAAACAATGTTGATGCGCAAAGAGCCTATAACGAGTTCAATCCGATTGAAAAAGTTGGGCAATGGGATACGCCTATCATGATTATTCAGGGCGGAAAAGATTTCAGGGTGCCGATCGGACAAGGATTGGCCGCTTTTCAGGCAGCGCAATTGAAAGGCCTCAAAAGTAAATTATTGTATTTCCCAGAAGAAAATCACTGGATTTTAGACAATAAAAACAGCCTGGTTTGGCAACGTGAATTTTATAAATGGCTGAAGGAAACATTGTAATTTTAAAAAAAGAAAGGCGGAAATTAATTTTTCGCCTTTCTTTTTTTATTGTTGAATCGTGTAACTGTTTAATCGTTTAATTTCTATTTTTACAACTTTTAATATTTAACTTTTAGCCTTCAACTTCTATATCTTTCAACAAAAGTTGCAATGTTTTATAGCCGTTCCACTCATTTTCATCAATACAAAAAGCGGCTTTAAAGGCATTTTTATTTTGCGTGATTTCGTGTTTGTCGCCCATGCCAAAACCGATGGCATTGTAGGTTGTTTGGTTGGTTCCTTCAAAAAGGTTCAGTTTTAAATGCGTTTCATCTGAGCCCACTTTTTTGCCATAGCCATTGTCGCGCAAACCGCCGCACATAAAAACAGGTTTCATATTTTGCGGTCCGAAAGGCGACAATTGGTTCATGATTCTGAAGAATTTAGGCGTAATTTCTGAAAGGCTGATTTCTGCATCAATGGCAATTTCGGGTGTTCGCAATTCCACGGGCAAGGTGTTTTTTACAACTTCTTCAAACTTCGATTTAAAATTTTGGTAGTTTTCTTCTTTTAAGGTCAATCCGGCCGCATATTTATGTCCGCCAAACTGCTCAATAAATTCTGAGCATTGTTCCAGCGCTTCATAAACGTCAAATCCTTTTACCGAGCGTGCCGATGCCGCCAATTTGTCGCCGCTTTTTGTGAAAACCAAGGTTGGTTTGTAGTGAGTTTCAATCAATCTGGAAGCCACAATGCCAATCACGCCTTTGTGCCAATTTTCTGCATAAACAACGGTTGAATAATGATGCTGCTCGCCATTTTCTTCAATTTGGAGCAAAGCTTCACTGGTGATTAACTTGTCCAAATCCTTCCGGTCGTTGTTGTTTTGTTCTATTTCCAGAGCGAATTTCACGGCAGAGTCAAAATCCAGTTCAGTCAACAGTTCAACAGCGTAATTTCCATGTTTAATCCGTCCGGCGGCATTAATTCTTGGCGCAATGATAAATACCACATCGGTAATGTTTAATTCAACTTTTTTAATTTGGTGAATCATTGCTTTGATGCCGTTTCTCGGATTGGAATTAATCACCTTCAAACCAAAATAAGCCAAAATCCTGTTTTCTCCGGTGATGGGAACAATGTCGGCAGCGATGGCCGTCGCCACCAAATCCAGGTAAGGCACCAAATCGTCAATGGTTTGATTTCTGTGGCTTGCCAAGGCCTGAATCAGTTTGAAACCCACGCCGCAACCGCACAGTTCATCATACGGATATTCACAATCTATTCGTTTGGGATCTAAAACCGCAACGGCATCCGGAATTTCATTTCCCGGACGGTGGTGGTCGCAAATAATAAAATCGATGCCTTTTTCTTTTGCATAAGTTACTTTATCGATGGCTTTTATGCCACAGTCCAAGGCAATAATCAAAGAAGTGTCATTGTCTTTCGCAAAATCGATTCCCAAAAAAGAAATGCCGTAACCTTCCGCATATCTATCCGGAATATACGTGGCGATATTTGGGTAAAATGTTTTTAGATAGGATGAAAGCATGGAAACAGACGTGGTGCCGTCCACATCATAATCGCCGTAAACCATAATATTTTCATTTTGGGCGATTGCACGTTCTATGCGTTCAACAGCTTTGTCCATATCCTTCATCAAAAAAGGATTGTGGAGGTCTTTTAAATTTGGGCGAAAAAACGATTTGGCCTGGTCGTAGGTTTCAATATTTCGCTGCACCAACAATTTGGCCAAGGTATATTCGATTCCCAAATCCTGGGCCAATTTTGAAGTGATTTCCGGGTTTGTTTCAGGTTTTAATTTCCATCGCATAGCAGTGCTTTTTTCCAAAAGTAAGCAATTTTTAGTTGTAGATAAACCAGATTATTGGTAAGTTGGTTTTTTGTGTTATGGTTTTAATTTCCCAACAATAATAATTCCCCCTTTGGGGGCTAGGCTTTATTTATCGAAATATTGAATTTCGATGCTTACTTCGGCAAACTGGCGAAACATATGCATCACACCGCAGTAACGATCGACAGAAAGATTTACCGCTTTTTCAATTTTGTCTTTTTGAAAATCTTTGCCGAAGAAAAGGTAGGTAACTTTTACTTTATCATATATTTTTGGGTGTTCCTCCGTCAGATTTCCTTCCACTTCAATTTTAAAATCTTCAACTTCGGCGCGCATTTTTTTTAATAAAGATGCTATATCCATGGCTGTGCAACCAGCCAACGAAGTTAACATCATCGCTTTTGGGCGCAATCCTTTTCCTTGTCCGCCCGCATCTTCAGCGGCATCAATCATTACAGTTCCTTCAGGCGCTTTCGATTCAAAAAGCATTTCGCCTTTCCAACTTACTTCAATTTTATTGATCATAATTATTTTATTATTTACTCACCTTACGCAATACCCACCTCAAAAAACATTGTTTTAACATTTGCATTGTTAACAACTTATATTTCATAAAACTCAGCACTAAAAAAAATA
>LNAP01000229.1_pt1 | contig 62751 bp, 56 predicted proteins | sample 602601 | NCBI WGS metagenome assembly LNAP01 (sample SAMN02440304, study PRJNA202911) | soil metagenome | biome: Subtropical and temperate rainforests or woodlands; isolation source: soil samples (1 kg each in a 20% v/v slurry with milli Q water) were... ...
AGTTTTTCTTTCTTCTCAACCGCTTGCGCTTCAGATCAACTTGCGTCTCTCGTCAGCGGGAGGCGAATCATACAGCGTTCAAAACCGCTGTCAACCACCCCTTTCAACCGCCTCCGACCAACCCGACCAACCCGACCAACCCGACCAACCCGACCGAAGCCGCCAACAGGATCCAACTACCGCCCTGCCAGCCCGGCGCATTCTACTCGAATCCGCCATCCGTGCAACCCTTTTATTTCGCTAACCTTTTGATTTACAAGAGGTTTTGCTTAAGGACTGCGCCGGAAGTGGTGCGCATTATAGGGGCCTGAAAATCAACGTCAACCGTTTATTCCAGTTTTATTCACCCCTACCTTTTCGGCTGCGCACTGAAGCGAGAGTCTTAGTCACCGCTGGAACACGCAAGAAGAACAGCGCCATTGCAATACCCGCATAGAGAAACCAACGGGCCGCGTCCGCTCGAACGACCCAGAGCATATGCAGCAACGCAAGAATGACAATGAGATAAACTAACCTATGCACTTTCTTCCAGCGCTTACCAAGCCGACGCATGCTCCACCGGGATGATGTCATCGCCAAGACGGTCAGTCCGACAAACCCTAGTCCACCGACCAGAACATAGGGGCGTTCGCGCAATTCCTCGCCCAAACGAGAAAACTCGCCACCCAATAAGAAGTATAGATAACCACTCAGGTGCAGCAGTGCATAGGTGAAACACCACAGTCCGAGCTGACGTCGGACGGCAAGCCAGCCACCCCATCCAGTCAGCCGTTGCATCGGAGTCATCGAAAGCGTCAGAAGCAGCAAAACCAGCGCACCTTCACCGAGATTATCGACCAGCACCTTGCCTGGGTCAGGACCAAGCGCGAACTGCCAGCCCAGATACAGCCAATACAACGGCAAACTCGCGGCGCAGGCGAAAACCGCCGGCCGCCACACGGGGTAGCGCATCAATAGTCCTTACTGAGATCCATCGAGCTATATAACCCCGCGACTTGCTCCGCGTAGCCGTTGAACAGTTGGGTGTCCCGGAGCTTTGTGCTGAACAGGCTTCCTGGGAGCCGGCGCTCACGAGCTTGCGACCATCGCGGATGCGAAACCTTCGGGTTAACGTTGGCGTAGAACCCATATTCCTGCGGCGCCATCGATTGCCAGGTCGTAATCGGCTGCTCGCGCACGAAGCTGATGCGTACAATCGACTTGATGCTCTTGAAGCCGTACTTCCAAGGGACCACCAGCCTCAGCGGCGCCCCATTCTGGTTAGGTAGCGTACGGCCATACATCCCGACTGCAAGCAACGTTAGCGGATGCATGGCCTCATCCATTCGCAACCCTTCGACATAGGGCCAATCGATCAGCCCAAACCCGGAGCGGGTTCCGCGCATTTCCTCCGACCGGTACGCCGTTTCGAAACGAATGAACTTCGCAGAGGAATGCGGTTGGGCCTTGCGAATCAGATCGGCCAAAGGAAATCCCAGCCACGGGATGACCATTGACCAGGCTTCAACACAGCGAAGCCGATAGATGCGTTCCTGGAGTCGGCTTTCCGAGCACAGTTCCTCAAGAGCGTAACGCCCAGGCTGATCGACCTCACCGCCGATCAACACCGACCAAGGCTCCACTTTCAAAGTCGAAGCATGACGCGCCGGATCACCTTTATTGGGGCCAAATTCGTAGAAGTTGTTGTACTGGGAAGCGTCCGCAAATGGCGTGATGGCTTCGCCGTCAGGGACCACTGCTTGCCAACGGGCGCTGGCGAGCTTGTCGGTGAACCATTTCGGTGCTGGCGCCGATGTAACGCCAGGATAACGCTCGGAAGCTTTAGCGAGAGCTGGCAATCCGGCGGCAGCCCCCGAAAGCATCACCCCACCAAGAATCTGCCGACGGCTCAAGTAAGCAGCCTCGGTCGTTACCTCTGACTCACGGCACTCGCCGGAGGCGGGAATCTTGATAAGCATGGGTTGCTCCGCGTATTGACTCCGATGGAGCAATACGCGCAGCCGAGTTAAAAATCAACCCTCGACACGCTTGCGGCGGCGCAACTGCATCAGGTACTGCACAGGGCCGGACGCCGCATACGCCAGGAAGATCAACAGTAGAATGCGGGGCGGATCACTGAATACGACAGCGAACACGAGCACTACTATCAGGATAGCGACGAAAGGTACGCGCCCTTTCAAATCGAGATCCTTGAAGCTGTAGTACTTGATATTGCTGACCATCAACAAACCTGCGGCCGCGACCATCAGCGCGAACAGCATGACCAATATGAGCGGCAGATCGACTCCGCGAATACCAACCTCATCCAGTGCCCAGACAGCCCAGACCCAACCGGCGACTACTCCCGCCGCAGCCGGGCTAGCCAGACCAATGAACCAGCGCTTGTCCACCTTACCGATCTGCGTATTGAAACGCGCCAGACGCAGAGCGGCGCAAGCGACATATATGAAGGCGACGGTGAGACCAACATTACCCAGTTCGGACAATGCCCACTCGTACGCCAGCACTGCGGGGGCCAGACCAAAGGCAACCATGTCCGACAGCGAATCGTACTCGGCACCAAATGCGCTTTGGGTATTGGTGAGACGAGCCACGCGCCCATCCAGACTATCGAGCACCATGGCGACGAACACAGTGGCGGCGGCCACGTAGAAGTTGCCGTTAATCGCGGTGATGATCGAAAAAAAACCAGCAAAAAGGTTGGCGGTGGTGAACAGGTTGGGCAGCAAATAGATGCCACGATGACGAACCTTGCGCCCATCAGGCTCTTGGGTCTCCTCGACATGCTCGTCGATCGGCAGAATGCTTTCTGGCTCGACTGGCTTGTTCGGCTCTTCGGGTTGTCCACTCATGCGCATTCACCTTCTACAACAGGTTACGGATAGATTTCGACCAGTCTTGGAGACTTGGGGTTCAGCCTGGCCAAAGCCGGGTTTTATACCAGAAGCCTGGCAGGCCGAACGAAAAAACGCGGCCGAAGCCGCGTTTTCTCGAGCAGTAGAACGATCAGTTCTTGCTCTTGTCGACGATCTTGTTCGCCGCGATCCAAGGCATCATTGCACGCAGCTTCTCGCCGACCACTTCGATACCGTGCGCCGCGTTGTTGCGACGGTAGGCAGTCATGGACGGATAGTTGGCAGCGCCCTCGGTGATGAACATCTTGGCGTACTCGCCGTCCTGAATGCGCTTCAGGGCATTACGCATGGCGGCGCGGGACTCGGCGTTGATCACCTCAGGGCCGGTCACGTACTCGCCGTACTCGGCGTTGTTGGAGATCGAGTAGTTCATGTTGGCGATGCCGCCTTCGAACATCAGATCGACGATCAACTTCAGCTCGTGCAGGCACTCGAAGTAGGCCATTTCCGGCGCGTAGCCAGCCTCGACCAGAGTTTCGAAGCCGGCCTTGACCAGCTCGACGCAACCGCCACAGAGAACAGCCTGCTCGCCGAACAGGTCGGTTTCGGTTTCGTCCTTGAAGGTAGTCTCGATGATGCCGGTACGGCCACCGCCGACACCACAGGCGTAGGACAGCGCGACGTTGCGGGCATTGCCGGAAGCGTCCTGGTAGATCGCGATCAGGTCAGGGATGCCGCCGCCCTTGACGAACTCGGAACGCACAGTGTGGCCCGGTGCCTTGGGAGCAATCATGATCACGTCCAGATCGGCACGGGGCACGACCTGGTTGTAATGGATCGAGAAGCCGTGGGCGAAGGCCAGAGTAGCGCCCTGCTTCAGGTTCGGCTCGATTTCGTCCTTGTACAGGCGGCCCTGGAACTCGTCCGGGGTCAGGATCATCACCAGGTCGGCAGCAGCAACCGCGGCCGGCACGTCGCTGACCTTCAGGCCATGGGCCTCGGCCTTGGCAATGGACGACGAGCCCGGGCGCAGGCCGACGGTGACGTCGACGCCGGAATCCTTCAGGTTGCACGCGTGCGCGTGGCCCTGGGAGCCGTAACCGATGATGGCGACCTTCTTGCCCTGAATGATGGAGAGGTCGCAGTCTTTATCGTAAGAAACCTTCATGAATTACCCCTGTTGCCGGCCTCGTGGGCCATTCGATAAAACGTTACTGACTGGAGAGACGACGCGTCCGCCAGCCGTTAGATACTCAGCACCTTGTCACCGCGGGAAATCCCGGTGACGCCACTGCGCACAACCTCCAGGATCGAAGCAGTGCCAACGGCCTGGATGAAACTGTCCAGCTTGTCACTGGTTCCGGCCAACTGAATCGTATAAACGCTGGTGGTCACGTCGACGATCTGCCCGCGGAAGATATCGGTGGTGCGCTTGACCTCGGCGCGCTGGGCACCGGTGGCCTTGACCTTGATCAGCATCAGTTCACGCTCGATATGAGCGCTTTCCGACAGGTCGACCAGCTTGACCACCTCAACCAGCTTGTTGAGGTTTTTGGTGATCTGCTCGATCACCTCCTCGTGGCCTACCGTGGTTAGCGTTAGACGCGACAGGGTCGGGTCTTCGGTCGGCGCCACGGTGAGGCTTTCGATGTTGTAGTTGCGTTGCGAAAACAGGCCGACCACACGAGACAGCGCACCCGGTTCGTTTTCCATCAGCAGGGAAATGATGTGTCTCATGATCAGGTCCGCTCCGTCTTGCTCAGCCACATGTCGCGCATCGCACCGTCTTTGATCTGCATCGGATAGACGTGCTCAGCGGTATCGACCGCGATATCCAGGAAGACCAGGCGATCCTTCATGGCGAACGCCTCTTCCATCATCGGCTTGAGGTCCTTGAGGTCGGTGATGCGCATTCCCACGTGACCATAAGCCTCGGCCAGCTTGACGAAGTCTGGCAGCGACTCCATGTAGGAGTGCGAATAGCGGCTGTTGTACACCATGTCCTGCCACTGGCGAACCATTCCCAGCGCACCGTTGTTGAGGTTGATGATCTTCACCGGCAGGTCGTACTGCAGGCAGGTGGACAGCTCCTGGATGTTCATCTGGATGCTGCCCTCACCCGTCACCACCGCGACATCGGCTTCGGGGAAGTTCAGCTTCACGCCCATGGCTGCAGGCAGACCAAAGCCCATGGTGCCGAGGCCGCCCGAGTTGAGCCAACGGTTGGGCTTGTCGAACTTGTAGTACTGGCAGGCGAACATCTGGTGTTGACCGACGTCCGAGGCTACATAAGCCTCGCCCTTGGTCACTTCGCAAAGCACCTCGATGGCGGCCTGAGGCTTGATGATCGAACCATCGCCCTTGTCGTAGGGGAACAGCCCGCGGTTGCCGCGCCACTCGTCGATCTGTTTCCACCAGCTGGCGACCGTCTCGGCATTCGGCGTCTGACCGATTTCCTTGACGATGGCGACCATCTCGGTCAGCACACTGTCGACCGGACCGACGATCGGAATGTCGGCCTTGATGGTCTTGGAGATCGACGCCGGGTCGATGTCGATATGGATGATCTTGGCGTTCGGGCAGAATTTCGCCGCACCATTGATGACGCGGTCATCGAAGCGCGCACCGACCGCCAGGATCACGTCGGAATGGTGCATAGCCAGGTTGGCGGTGTAGCTGCCGTGCATGCCGAGCATGCCGACGAACTGGCGGTCACCGCCCGGATAGCAACCCAAGCCCATCAGGGTGTTGGTCACCGGCAGGTTGAGCATCTTCGCCAGCTCGGTCAATTGCGCCGAGGCCTTGCCCAGGATCACGCCGCCACCGGCGTAGATGATGGGCCGCTTGGCTCCCAGCAGCAGTTCCGCCGCTTTGCGAATCTGGCCCGAATGTCCACGCACGGCCGGACTGTACGAACGCAGCTTGGCCTTCTTCGGATAGACGTACTCGAACTTCTCGGCCGGGTTGGTCATGTCCTTCGGAATGTCGATGACAACCGGCCCTGGACGCCCGGATTCGGCGAGATAGAACGCCTTTTTCATCACTTCGGGGATTTCCGAAGGATGCTTGATCATGAAGCTGTGCTTCACGATGGGCCGGGAGATACCGATCATGTCGGTTTCCTGGAAGGCATCGGTGCCGACCATGGTGCTGGGCACCTGGCCGGAGATGACCACCATCGGGATCGAGTCCATGAAGGCGGTGGCGATACCGGTGATGGCGTTGGTCGCCCCTGGTCCGGAGGTCACCAGCACCACGCCGGCCTTGCCGGTCGCGCGCGCATAGCCATCGGCCATGTGCGTGGCGGCCTGCTCGTGACGAACCAGGATGTGTTCGATGGCCTTTTCCTTGAAAAGCGCATCGTAGATATGCAGAACGGCACCGCCCGGGTACCCGTAGATGTACTTAACGCCTTCGTCACGCAGGGAGCGGACGACCATTTCAGCGCCGGATAAGAGTTCCACGTTGTTCACCTCTGAAACGCCAGATAGCGATTCCAAGTCGGAGCCGCCAGAAATAGGTTTACTGCCAGCAGGGCATGAGCGACGGTGGTCGCCGACTACGTCAGCCACTGACTGAGCCAGTATTGGAAGAGACCCTGGTGTCGCGGGCTCTCCACCCAGCGCGAGGTAACGCGTTGCGGGTGATGCAGGTCGGCGCGGGTAGCACCTCATGTCTGTCTAGACTGAGCCGGTATCGCTTGCGGCGAGGCGACTCAGGACAGCAAGCCTCGAATTGTTCGGATTCAGCACCAGCAAGTCAAGCTCGCCGTTGTGTTTGGGCAGCGTTGAGCTGTGACAGGGTGCAGAAGCGGCGCTCCGGCTTTTGGGTATAGTGACTGCCGGTTTCCGATTCCAATGAAGGTAACGACATGCGATTCATGTTTCTTGCGGGCGGCTTGGTACTGGCGCTTTGCGGCAACGTCATGGCTGCCCAGGTATACAAGTGGGTAGACGCCCAGGGGGTCACGCACTTCGGCGCGCAACCGCCGCAAGGGCAGCAGGTGGAAACCGTCAACACCGTTACCTCGCCGGCAAAATCGACCACGATGCCAGCCCCCGTCGTCGAGGACGAAACCGAGGTCGACCAGCAGAGCATCGATCGCAAAGTGAAGCGCCAGGTCGCTGAGCAAGAGGCCGAACGCAAGCGCTATTGCGAGACGATGCGCACCAACCTCGCGCAACTGCAGAACAATCCGCGGGTACGTGTCGAAGAGAAGGGTGAAACCCGGCGAATCACCGAAGAGGAGCGGCAGGCAAGGATCGCAGAAACACGCGACAAGATCGCCGAAAACTGCAACTGATACCGCATCTTCAGGTATTGCGCTGGCGGCGCGCCAAGCCGCTCAGCGCGAAGGCGCCTCGATCAACGCATCGAAAGCACGCAGTGCCTCGAGCAGACTGACTACCCGCGCCTCCCGATAGACCAGCTCTGCCATCGCACAGATGCCCGACGCCTGCGGCAGAGGATGATCCGCCTCGACAATCGCCTTCATCCGCGGCAGGAATATCCACTGCAGCCATTGCTCGAAGCGCAGCGTATCCACGCAAAACGGCTCGACGCTGGCCAGAGCCTCCGGCACCGGCGGTTCGACGCTCCACATGTCAAGCGTGCGCAGCTCGCGCTCGATCAAAAGCAGCTGCTGCGCGACTGCCGGAAGGCGCGGATCCATCATAGATTGACCTTGGCTCGTTCACGAGCCTGCGCGGCACCGGCACTGTCGCCCCGCCGCTCACGTGCCTGCGCAATCAACTCCCAGAGGCTGGCCTGCAGCGCCGGACGCCCGCTGGCATAGCTCAATGCGCGGCGCGACAGCTGCTCCGCCTGAGTGGCATCCCCCTGCGCCAACCGGACCTGGGCCAGACGATAAAGGACCTGCGGCTCGCGCGGCGCAATACGCTGCGCACGTTCGAGACTGGAAGCCGCACCATTCAGGTCACCACCGCCCTGCTGCTGTTGAGCCGTAGTCAACAGCGCGAGCACCGGGCCATCCAGCTGCTCGTCGGCGGCCAGGCCGCTGCTGCTGCCGGAGGACGGGATACCGGTGGGCATGCTCGGTTGCTGCTGCGTAACGGCCGGCGCCGAGATTGACGGTGCCGGCTGCCACGCAGGCTGATCTCCGCCTGTCGTTCCACTCGATCTGGCAAACGGTGCATCCGGCGCGGCGAACGTCTCAAGCGGTGCAGAGCTGCCTTGCGGCACCATCACCACCACCCCAGAATCCTCCTGCTGCTGCCTTGGCGTCGCGACCGCGGCTGGCGCGCGGTATCCCTGGCGAGCCGCCACCTCCTCGGAAACGGGAGCGCCTGAGTCCACCACGGGGATCGAACCACGATCCACTGTCGCGCACCCCTGTACCAGCGTCACCGCTGCAACAACGGCCATCCACTGCTTGTTCACCAATTCAGACCTCTCAACGTAGAACCACGAAGCACGCGACCTCTGCGGCAGTTACTCCAACCAGCCACGCACCCAATCCATGACCGACTCCGCCGGCGCCTGAATGCCGCAGCCAGGTCCGGGGGCCGGTTCGCTGCCGCGAATATAGGGCATCTGCACCGCATCGGGGCAACGCTCATCCGTACCCAGGCCACTTCGCGCGTCCACCCAGGCATATGTCACGTTGTCCGGCACCGGCATCTGCAGAGGCAGCGGATCGGCCCGCCGCATGAAATCGCTCCACACCTGCAGCGCGCCGGTCGCCCCAGTCAGCGAAGTTTTGCCATTGTCATCACGACCCAACCAGACCACTGCCAGCAGATCCTGACTGAAGCCTGCGAACCAGCTGTCACGCGAGTCGTTGGTGGTACCGGTCTTGCCAGCGAGATTCAGCGACTGCGGCAGTCGGTTGTAGGCAGAACGACCCGTTCCTTCGCGCATGGCACGCTGCATGGCGTACTGGGTCAGGTAGATGGCACCCGGATCGAAGCGCTGCTGAATCTGGAACGGATAGCGCTTGAGTGGCTCACCATCCGCGGTCAGCACACTGCGAATGCCACGCAACGGCGTGTTAAAGCCGCCGTTGGCCAGGGTCTGGTACATGTCCGCCACCTCGATTGGCCGCAAACCGCCCGCTCCGAGCAGCATCGACGGATAGGCGGGCCACTTCGGCGAAGCGCCCAGCCGCTCAAGCGTCTTCAGTACATTCGGCACGCCCAGATCGAGCCCGAGCCGCGCCGTGGACAGGTTGTAGGAATTGGCAAGTGCCTGATACAGGTAAACCGTGCCATAAGCCTGACGCCCATAGTTCTGCGGCTTCCAGATCTGTCCATCGGCGCCCTTGACCGAGAAGGGCTCGTCTTCGAGCAGACTGGTCAGCGTGTACTGGCTGGGCTTTTCCAGCGCAGCCAGGTAGATGGCCGGCTTGATCAGCGAGCCGATCGGCCGTGACGCATCGAGCGCGCGATTGAACCCCGCGAAACCCGGCTGGCGACTACCGAGCAGGGCCTGAATTTCACCGGTCTCAGGATTGGTCACGATCATTGCGCCTTCGACGCCTTCGGTGCTCTTGCCGAGACGCTTGAGGGTTTCGCTCATGGCCTGCTCGGCCTTGAGCTGGATCACCGGATCGAAACTGGTGAAGACACGCAGACCTTCTTCGGTGAGGTCCTCGTCCCGATAGTCCTCACGCAGCTGACGCTTGACCAGGTCGAGGAAGGCCGGATAGGAGCTGTCGGCCATGCTGCCACGCTGGGTCACGCCCAGCGGTGCCTGCTTGGCTTTTGCTATGTCCTCGGCGCTGACCGCCTGCTGCTCGGCGAGCAGGTCGAGAACCAGGTTGCGCCGCTCCAACGCCCGCTCGGGATTGCGTCGAGGGTTGTAGTAGGTAGGCCCTTTCACCATGCCGACCAGCAATGCCACCTGCGGCAACTTCAACTCGGCCAGCGGCTGGCCGAAGAAGTACTGGCTCGCCAGACCGAAGCCGTGAATGGCACGGCGACCGTCCTGACCGAGAAACACTTCGTTCAGGTAGGCTTCGAGAATGTCTTCCTTGTCGTAGTGCAGCTCCAGCAACACCGCCATCATCGCCTCGGTGGCCTTACGGCTAAGGCTGCGCTCGTTGGTCAGGTAGAAGTTCTTCACCAGCTGCTGGGTCAGCGTACTGCCCCCTTGGCGAACCTGGCCTGCAGTCAGGTTGACCCAGACGGCGCGGGCAATGGACTTGGGCGATACACCGAAGTGATTGAAGAACTCCCGATCCTCCACGGCGACCAGCGTTTCCACCAGATACGGCGGCACCTGATCGAGCTTGATCAGGATGCGATCCTCGTTGTGCGCGGGGTACAGCCCACCGATCAACACCGGCTCCAGCCGCGCTACCGGCAGCGAGCCGCCATTGGCAGCGCTGAGGCCGGCGACGAAATCGCCAGAGAAGCGCACTCGCAGCCGCTGCGACTGTTCGGCACCTTCGTAGAACTGGAAGCCGCGGGTGTGCAGTTCGATGTCATTACCAGCCACCGACGCGCCACCCGGACCGCTGACAGCCTTTTCGCGGCGATAGCCCAACGCATCCAGCTCGGCGAGAAAATCGGTCTTATCGAGCTTCTGCCCGACGAACAACTCCAGCGGTCGTGCATAGACCTTGGCCGGAATCGTCCAGCGCTTGCCGGAGAATTTCTCCTGCACCACGGCATCGAGATAAATGGCGAAACCGGCCAGGATCACCAGGCCGACAATGGACAGTTTGACCGCCCAGCCCAACCAGGGGCGAGCGCCAGCGGAGCGGCGTCTGGAGCGTGTACGGGGGGAGCGAGATTTAGTCATGGCGGCGCATTATACGCACTTTGCAGGCGCGGACCGACGGCCTCTCAGCGGTTTGCAGCGCAACGCACAGCGGCCATAATGCCTGCGACTTTTCGACTGTGTGGACTGCTTCGCAGTGGACTCGCACGCCCCGTTCAAGAACTTCAACAAGGAATGACCGTGAGCCAAGCACTGATCGCCGCCCTGCAGAATCCTGCCCTGTACCCGCATCCCAGCGAGGGCTTTCGGGTAATCGAGACCCACATTTCCTGGGTCATCCTCACCGGCACCTATGCCTACAAGATCAAGAAGCCAGTGGACTTCGGCTTTCTCAACTTCACCGACCTCGCCTCACGCAAGCATTTCTGCGAAGAAGAGTTACGGCTCAACCAGCGCATGGCGCCGGATCTGTATCTCGAAGTCGTTCCCATCAGCGGATCGCCGGATGCACCCGAGATCGATGGTACAGGCGAGCCCTTCGAATATGCGCTGAAGATGCGCGAGTTCCCACAAACCCAGCTACTGGCCGAACTGCAGGCCCGCGGCGAGTTGACGGACGCGCACATTGACGCCCTGGCCGAGCAGATCGCCCGCTTCCACCAAGGCACCCCGCAGGTGCCTGCCGGTCATGCACTAAGCAGTGCCGATGCGATCGTTGCGCCGATGCGGCAGAACTTCGAACAGATTCGCCCATTGCTCAGCGAAGCCGAGGATCTCCGCCAGCTGGATGCGCTCGAGGAATGGACCGAAACCAGTATCGAGCGCCTGCGTCCGCTGCTCGACCAGCGCTGCCAGGAAGGTTTCGTCCGCGAATGTCACGGCGATCTTCACCTGGGCAATGCCACATTGATCGATGGCAAGGTGGTGCTGTTCGACTGCATCGAGTTCAACGAGCCGTTTCGCCTGATCGATACCGCATCCGACGCAGCCTTCCTGGCCATGGACCTCGAGGATCGTGGCCTGAAGTGCCAGGCGCGCAGGTTCATCAATGGCTGGCTGGAGCACACCGGCGACTACGCAGCGCTGGCGCTGCTGAATCTGTACAAGGCCTATCGCGCACTGGTCCGCGCCAAGGTCAGCCTGTTCCGTCTGTATCAGGAGCAGGACGCGGTGCAACGCAAGGTGATCGTACGGCAGTACCGCAGCTACGCGAATCTGGCCGAAAGCTATAGCGCCATTCCCTCGCGTTTCCTCGCCATCACCCACGGCGTGTCCGCCGTAGGCAAGAGCCACGTTGCGCTACGCCTGGTCGAGGCCCTTGGCGCGATACGCCTGCGCTCGGATATCGAACGCAAGCGCCTGCATGGCGAGCAGCCCGAAGCCCAGCAGGGCCACCTCGATGCCGGCATCTACAGCCAGCAGGCCAGCGATGAGACCTACAAGCGGCTGCACCAGCTGGCAACGACTGCGCTGCAGGCTGGCTTTTCCGTGGTGATCGACGCGGCATACCTGAAGCAGCAGCAGCGCCAGGATGCCTGGCAGGCGGCCGAGACCACTGGCGTGCCCTTCCTGATACTCGATTGCCAGGCGCCGGATGCAGTGATCGCGCAGTGGCTGGCGCAACGCCAGGCCGAGGGGCTTGATCCATCCGACGCGACCATGGAGGTAGTGCATGCCCAGCAGGCCAGCCGCGAGGCGCTGAACGAGAGCGAGCGACTGCATAGCCGTCGGGTCGACACCCAGGACGCCGGCAGCCTCGACGAGCTGGTCGCCAGTATCCGTCAGCACCTGCCCGGCCTCTGACCGCCAGGCACCGCCGCCAGCAGAGTGCGGCGGTGCTTCTATACTCCCGGTATTCCAATCGTGGAACACCGCTATGTCTGCCAGCGAATCACCCGCGCCAAAGCCGACCAGTGACAGCATCCAGCTTTTCTCCAGCCGGTCCACCGACTACGCACGCTTCCGCCCGACCTACCCCGAGGCGCTGTTCAACTGGCTCGCCAGCCAATGCGCGGCCACCGACACCGCGCTCGACCTTGCGGCCGGCAACGGGCAAGCGAGCATCCCGCTGACACGGCACTTCCATCGGGTCCTGGCCTGCGACGCGAGCGCCGAACAGCTCGCGGCTGGCGACACCTGGTTAAACGTGCAGCGTTTCGTCGCCGATGCGGAGCATCTGCCATTGCGCAGCGGACAGCTCGATCTGCTGGTAGTCGCACAAGCCATGCACTGGTTCGCCACGCCGGCATTCTTCAATCAGGCGCGGCGCGCGCTGAAGCCGAACGGCCTGTTCTGCGCCTGGTGCTACAGCCTGCTGGAGATATCGGCCGCAGTGGACGCGATCATCCACAGGCTCTACTACGAAACACTCGCCGGTTACTGGCCAGCTGGTCGCAGCAGCGTCGATGCCGGTTACCGCGATATCCAGCCTCCCTTTCCACGTATCGAACCGCCGCCCTTCGCCCTCGAAGCGCACTGGGATCTCCGCGAACTGATGGGCTATCTGCGCACCTGGTCTGCGGTGAAGCAATGGCAGCAGCGACATGGTCGCGACCCCATCACATCAATCGAGCCCCAATTGACGTCTGCATGGGGCCAGGCAGGTCAGCGGAGGCTTATCCGCTGGCCGCTACACTTTCTGACAGGCTTCCCCAACCGCTAGCACCGCAAGGACGCCGCCATGCACGACGAACTGCTTTCGCTCCGCAATCTCGGCAAGACCTCGGTGCAATGGCTGCATGCATCGGGAATCCACACCGCTGCGGACCTCCGACGATTGGGCGCGGTGAGTTCCTATCGCGCCGTGAAGGCACGCGGCTTCGGGGCCTCGAAGGTTCTGCTGTATGCCATCGAGGGGGCGTTGAGAGATGTCCCGTGGCAGCAGCTGCCGATCCCGCTGAAGGAAGAGCTGAATCGGAATCTGGGCGCCGATCGCGACAACTAGAGCTAGCTCACAACCTCTGCTCGGCGAGATTTACTCAGGCCCTCGCCCGAGCCTATTGTGCGCCGACGTGACCCTGCCAATCGTCTGCCCGTTCGTTCAAGGATTACCGACATGTATTTACTCGGGGAGCAACCGGCCTACGCCGATCGCCTGATCAACCGCCTGCAAACCATCCCCACCCAATTGCTCGAAGGCTTGCAGCCCTCAGGCCCCAACCTTGAACTCAAGCACACCGACGATCTGTGCGCCGAGCTGCCGGCACAGCAACTTTTCATCATCGAGACCGGGCTACTGCATGCGTTGATCGACGGCAAGGCGCTGTTCTATCTGCAGGAGGGCGACCTGGTTGGATTGCGCCAGTCGGGCGACCTGCCAGAGTGCCGCTATTGCAGCGACGAACCCGTCAGCCTGATTCCCTACTCGCGCAACGCGGTGTTCCAGCACATCCACTCCGATGAGCACCGCCAGGAACTGTTCACCCAGTATCTGATTGGTCATACCGCCCTGCTCGGCGACGCCCTTGCGCGCCTGAAGCAACCGGAAATCCGCCCGGCTACCGGCTTCAAGCATTTCGCCGTCGGTGAAGAGCTGATCCGCCAAGGCGACGAGGCAGACAACGTGTTCATCATCATCGAAGGCCACGCCGAGGCGATCGTCGACGGCCAGAAGGTTGGCGACGTACAGAAGGACGAGATCTTCGGCGCCATGGCGGTCTTCACCCGCGAGCGACGCAGCGCAACGGTGGTCGCCAGTGAGGCCTGCACGGTCATGGTCATTCCCAAGGAACAGTTCCTCGGACTGACACAGAGCAACCCCCGCATCGCTCACAGCCTCATTGAAAGCATGGCGCGGCGCATTGACCTGCTGAACAAGGAAGTCACTCATCTGCGGGTAAACGTTGCCGTTTGAGGCAGACCAGCCCAGAGAATATTTTTTTACGAAAGCCTGTTGACGCAGAAATGAGAATTGTTATTATTATCGCAACTGATCGCGAGGTCAGCCGATAGCTGAAGGCTCAGGCAGTCGATCCTTCAGGTTATCTCCTCATCAGGCTAATCACGGTTTTGACCCGGCTCTGCCGGGTCTTTTTTTGCCTGTAGAAAATGTCAGCCAGGTTGCTTGCCCGGTCGACGCAGCTGTTCACAATGATCCTGCTCCGGTTGCGCCGGGGTGTACCAGACATAGTCGGCCTGCGCAGCGGATACCGTCTCGCCCACTTCAGCAAGCATCAACACCGCGACTGACTTCCCTGACAGATCCTCGATATGCAACGGCACGCCCAGATCTCGACGGACATGGAACGCGCCGGCCAGCAGCATGGCTGGCTCGGCTGCGGCGAGCGTTCGCTCGGCCATGCGTCGATCACGCTGCTGCTGCACCGCCAGCATCGCCGGCAGCTGGGAGGCCGGCAGCATCCCGCAGTGAGAGACCTCGATCTGCGCCAGCAATGCCTCGCTTACCGCCGCGGCCGCAGATTTGCGCCCCTGCAATGACGGTGCGGCACGATAGATCGACATGATTTCGTCGCGCCCGAGATTGGCATGCAGCAATGGGTAAGGCTGCGCGAGCGCATGTGAAACCAGGGCTCCGTACTGAGCCCAATCCCAGCCCCTCTGCCAGCCCAGCGCCTCAGGAAGATCGGCTGGCGCTCGCCCCTCACGCACCTCGCGGCGCACCGCATCGACTAGCGCCTGCTGTTGGGGGTCGAGCATCTCCAGCAACAAGCTGCCCTGCGGACGTTCTTCGGCCAACGCCCGCAGCAACCAGAGCTGCAGCGCATGGTGATCCGGGTTGTCGTGCCGCTCGCCGACCAGCAGTCGATCCTGCGCCTGCAGCTCCGCTACCAGCTGCGCGGGCGTGAGTACCGCGTCACTGCGCAGATCGACGATCAGACCGAGCTCCGGATGCTCACGCCCTTCGGGACTTTGCCACTCAGGTAGCGACGGTAGCGAATGGCATGCCGTCAGCAAACCCAGCACAAGCAACACAAGAATGCGCACGATGAACCTCCTCAACGGGCAATGATCAGCGGGTGACCGAGTTCCGGATGTCGCTGCACCAACACATCCAGACCGAATACCGCTCGCAGCGGCTCGGCTTGCAGCACTTCATCGGGTGGCCCCGCCACGATTGGCCGACCATCCTTTAGCAGCAGTAACCGATCACAATAGCGCGCAGCCAGATTCAGATCGTGCAGGATCACCAGAGCGGCGGCGCCTTGCGCGGCGAAGGCCCTGACCGCCTTTAAAATGCTGTGCTGGTGCGCAGGATCGAGCATCGACGTAGGCTCGTCGAGCATCAGCACCTGCCCTGTCTCGCCTGGCCACAGCTGCGCCAGCACCCGAGCGAGATGCACACGCTGACGCTCACCTCCAGACAGTTCGAGGTAGCTGCGCGTCGCAAGGTGCCGCGCGTCCGCCGCAGCCATCGCTGCTGCAACGAAGGCGGCATCGGCTCCGCGCCCGGTGCGATGAGGCAGGCGCCCCATGGCCACCACATCCGCCACGCGGAAGGCGAAGCTGAGCGTCGAACTCTGCGGCAACACGGCCAGGCAACGCGCGCGTTCCACATCCGCCCAGTCGCCGAGCGGCCGCCCTTGGAGCAAGACCTGCCCCCTGGAAGGCCTGAGCTCGCCGGATAACGCCGCCAGCAGCGTGCTCTTGCCCGCACCGTTCGGGCCGAGCACACCGAAAACCTGCCCCGGGCGCAGCTCAAGGGAAACATCCTGCAGCGCCGTTATCGCGCCACGGCGCACGGTCAGATCGCGGCCCACCAGCATCAGAGGCGCTCCCGCAACAGCAGATAAAGGAAGAAAGGTGCGCCGAGCAACGCAGTGACAATGCCGATCGGCAGCTCCGCCGGCGCTATCACCAGCCGCGCGGCGACATCGGCAAGCAGCAGCAAGCTGCCGCCAGCAAGTGCCGAAGCTGGTAGCAGCAAGCGGTGATCGGGGCCGACCAACAGGCGCATCAGGTGCGGAACCACCAATCCGATAAAGCCGATCAGACCGGTAGCAGCCACCGCTGCGCCGACACCCAGCGCCGTGCAGACCACCAGTTCACGCTTGATCCGCTCCACATCGAAACCGAGATGACGCGCTTCCGATTCGCCGAGCAACAACGCATTCAGGGCTTTCGCCCGCCGCGGCAGCCACAGTGCGACGGCGATGGTGATCAGCAGCAGCGGCCATAGCCGTGCATAACTGGCGCCGTTCAGACTGCCGAGATTCCAGAAGGTCAGCGAGCGCAACGTTCTGTCGTCGGCCAGATAGCTGAACAACCCAACCACCGCACCGGCCAGCGCGGTCAGCGCAATGCCGGCCAGCAGCATCGTGGCGACGTGGGTCTGCCCGTCGCGCCGGCCGAGTCGGTAAACCAGCAAGGTCACGCCCAGCCCGCCGACGAAGGCGAAGACCGACAGCAGGTAGGGCTCCCACCCCGCAGGCAACGCCGGAATGAATGTGCTACCGACTATGGCGACCGCCGCGCCCAACGCAGCACCGCTGGAAACGCCGACCAGCCCTGGATCGGCCAGCGGGTTGCGGAACAGCCCCTGCATCGCCACCCCGCAAAGCGCCAATACTGCCCCGGCGGCGCAGCCCAGCAAGGTCCGCGGCAGGCGGATCTGCGCAAGAATCAGCTCAGCCTGCTCGAGCCCGGACGCTTCGATCGGCACGCCTACCAAGCGCAGCGCCGCAGCCAGACTGTCGCCCAGCGCCAGGCTCAGCGGTCCCAGTGCCAGCGACAGCCAGATCGCGACCAGCAACAACAAGCCGAGTACAAAGAACAGAAAGCGCGCAGGAACCGGACTACCCATCGGATTGCTTTGCCAGGCGGTATGTGCGGCGAAGGATAAGAGCCCGCCGCCGCAGCCGCCAGCCCGGCAAAAATTATCCGACTGCACTTCCTCGCCGGCTGCGGGATAATTCCGGCTTATGACGGAGGACCCGATGATCAGATTGTGCGCGACATCCGAGCTTCTCGAAGGGCAGAGCCGCGGCTTCACGGTCGGGGAGCTGAAAGTGATCGCCGTTCGCCGGGATGGCCGGACATACCTGTACGAGAACCGTTGCCCACACCGCGGCGTTCCGCTGGAGTGGCGTCCCGACCAGTTCCTCGACGACAGTGGCAGCCTGCTGCAATGCGCCACTCACCGCGCGCTGTTTCTCATCGAATCCGGTGAGTGCGTGGCCGGCCCCTGCGCCGGCCAGACGCTGCGCCAGCTGGATGCAGTCGAGGACAAGGACAGCATCTGGTTGCAAACTGATCGGTAGAGCGACAGTTGAGCACGGGCGCCGGGCGTCGGGCTTGGTTATCATGCCGCCACAGCTTTACCGTGAGATCGCCATGCTTCGCCTGCTGAGTCTGCTGCTCCTGCTATTCGTGCTTCCTGCCCACGCCGGCCTGTTCGACAACAAGCCCAGCGCCAGTTTTGGCGGTGCGCTGAACAACAGCAGCGATTTCCTGCCGGTACGCGAAGCCTTTCGACTGAGTCTCGTTGAAGCTACGCCTGAACAGATCACCCTGCGTTTCGTCGCAGCGGAGGGCTACTACCTCTACCGTCATCGTTTCGCCTTCAAGGCCGACCAGTCAGGTGTCGTGATCGGTGAGCCGAAGCTGCCCGCCGGCGTGCCCAAGGTCGATGACTATTTCGGTGAGATCGAAGCCTATTACGGCATTGTCGATGTCGAGCTACCGCTGACCAACCCGGACAACCGCCCCTTCGTCCTGCAGGTCTCCTACCAGGGCTGTGCCGATAAAGGCCTGTGCTACCCGCCGGAAACCGAATCGCTCCCCATCGGCGACGTTGCCGGCGCCCCCAGCGGAGCGACCACCGAAGCGTCAGCCAGCCAGCAGGCCAGCGAACGCGACCTCTCCTGGCGCTCCATCGCGCTGTTCTTCCTCGCCGGTCTGGGCCTGACCTTCACCCCCTGCGTGCTGCCGATGTTGCCGATTCTCACCGGCGTCGTGCTGCGCGACCAGCCCGGCGGAATGCGCAGCTTTCTGCTGTCGCTGGCCTACGTGCTGCCAATGGCTGGCGGCTTCGCCCTGCTCGGCGCGCTCATGGGCGTATTCGGCGCCGAGCTGAATCTGCAGGCGCGCCTGCAATCACCCTGGATTCTTGTACCCTTCGCATTATTCTTCGTCGCCTTCGCCCTGGCCATGTTCGGGCTGTTCGAGCTGCGCCTACCACAGGCACTCAGCAGTCGACTCGACCGTCTTGCCGGCAACGCACGCGGCGGCTCGTTTACCGGAGCGGCGCTGCTCGGTGCCGTGTCCAGTCTGCTGGTATCGCCTTGTGTTTCCGCTCCGCTGGCCGGCGCACTGCTGTACATCAGTGCCAGCGGCGATGCGCTAGGCGGCGGCCTGAAGCTGTTCGCCCTGGGCCTGGGCATGGGCGCACCGCTGGTGCTGTTCGCCACCGGCGGTGGCGCGCTACTGCCCAAGAGCGGCCCATGGATGATCAGCGTGCGCAACGTATTCGGCGTACTGCTGCTCGCCGTCGCCGTCTGGATGCTCGAGCGCGTACTGCCCGGTCCGCTTGCTCTGGCGGCGTGGGGCCTGCTCGCGGCCGGCAGCGCCGTATTTCTCGGGACCCTGGAATTCACCAGCAAGACGCCCAGGCAGAAGCTCGCGCAGCTGATGGGACTGGTATTGCTGGTCTACGCGCTGGCCGCGTGGGTCGGGGCGCTACAGGGCGGCTCCGATCCACTTCGGCCGTTGCCAACCTCCGTGGCCAGATCAGCGCCGGGCAGCATGACCAGTGAAGGCTGGCACACCATTTCCACGCCGGCCGAGCTCGATACCCAACTGGCCGCCGCCCGCGCCGCCGGCCAACCGCTGATGCTCGACTGGTACGCCGACTGGTGCATCAGCTGCAAGGTGATCGAACGCGAGGTGTTCGCCAACCCACAGGTGGCACCGCGGCTGACCGACTATCGTCTGATCCGCTTCGACATCACCGAAAGCAACGCCGCCCAACGCAGCCTGCTGGACCGCTACAAACTGTTCGGCCCCCCGGCCATCCTGTTCTTCGATCGGCGTGGCAATGAGATGTCCGACGTGCGCGTAGTCGGCGAGATAGACGCTCCCGGTTTCAGCGAGCGACTGGATCGCGCGGCGCCTCTGCTCTAGCTCACGTACGCATTTTCGCGGCATCGATCCATGACAAGCCGACGATCCTCAGCCCAATGAATCATTGCGGCAATCTTCAGACATAATGCGGGCATTTCCTTCGATCGCGACATGACTGGACAGTCATACCCTGCTTGGGGCATAGTTTTTCCCTTCTCGCGACCAGCCACCTCGGCTGATCAGCGCATACAGAAAAACAAGGAATACCGATGGCCACGTTTCTGGTCCTCCACGGGCCGAATCTGAACATGCTCGGCACCCGCGAGCCGGGCGTCTACGGCGCAGTGACGCTGGCGCAGATCAATCAGGATCTGGAGCAGCGTGCCCGAGATCGCGGACATCATCTGCTGCATCTGCAATCCAACGCCGAGTACGAACTGATCGAGCGCATCCATGCCGCGCGCAGCGAAGGCGTCGATTTCATCCTGATCAATCCCGCGGCATTCACGCATACCAGCGTCGCATTACGTGACGCGTTGCTGGCCGTGAGCATCCCATTCATCGAAGTGCACCTGTCCAACGTGCACAAGCGTGAACCTTTCCGCCATCACTCCTACTTTTCCGATATCGCGGTAGGTGTGATCTGCGGCCTTGGCGCCAGCGGCTACCGACTGGCCTTGGAGGCCGCCCTGGAACAACTCGCTGCTTCCTGAGGGGCTCGTGCACATGCCGAGCCTTGAAGAAGCGAGCAGCAATGCCCTTTGAACTTACCTGGGAGTCAATGCTTCATGGATATTCGCAAAGTCAAAAAGCTGATCGAACTGCTGGAAGAGTCCGGTATCGACGAACTGGAGATCCACGAGGGTGAAGAGTCGGTACGCATCAGCCGCCACAGCAAGCAGGTAGCGATGCAGCAGCCGATCTACGCTCAGGCTCCGGCTGCTCCGGTAGCTGCTGCCGCCCCGGCTGTCGACGCTGCCCCGGCCGCGCCCAAGCTGAACGGCAATGTGGTCCGCTCGCCGATGGTCGGCACCTTCTACCGTGCGTCCTCGCCGGAATCCAAGGCGTTCGTCGAAGTCGGTCAGAGCGTCAAGAAGGGCGACATCCTCTGCATCGTCGAAGCCATGAAGATGATGAACCACATCGAGGCCGAGATCAGCGGCACCATCGAATCCATCCTGGTGGAGAATGGTCAGCCGGTCGAATACGACCAGCCGCTGTTCACCATCGTTTGAACCGCGGAGAGCCAGCGATGTTGGAAAAAGTACTGATCGCCAACCGCGGCGAGATAGCCCTTCGAGTTCTGCGCGCATGCAAGGAACTGGGCATCAAAACCGTGGCTGTGCACTCCACTGCAGACCGTGACCTGATGCACGTGTCGCTGGCCGACGAGTCCGTCTGCATCGGCCCGGCCGCCTCTGCCAAGTCCTACCTGAGCATCCCGGCACTGATTGCCGCTGCCGAAGTCACCGGCGCCGACGGCATTCATCCCGGCTACGGCTTCCTCGCCGAGAACGCCGACTTCGCCGAACAGGTGGAGAAGTCTGGCTTTACCTTCATCGGCCCGACCGCCGACGTTATCCGCCTGATGGGTGACAAGGTATCGGCCAAGGACGCGATGAAGCAGGCCGGCGTACCGACCGTTCCGGGTTCTGACGGCCCGCTGCCGGAAGACGAGAAGGAAGCGCTGCGGATCGCCCGCGAGGTAGGCTATCCAGTGATCATCAAGGCCGCCGGTGGCGGTGGTGGTCGCGGCATGCGCGTTGTGCACAAGGAAGAGGACCTGATCGCCTCGGCCAAGCTGACCCGCAACGAAGCAGGCGCAGCCTTCGGTAATCCGATGGTTTACCTCGAGAAGTTCCTGACCAATCCGCGCCACGTGGAAATCCAGGTCCTGGCCGACGGCCAGGGCAACGCCATCCACCTCGGCGATCGCGACTGCTCGCTGCAGCGCCGTCACCAGAAGGTGATCGAGGAGGCCCCTGCCCCGCTGATCGACGAAGAAGCCCGCCGCAAGGTGCAGGCCCGCTGCGTCAAGGCGTGCATCGATATCGGCTACCGCGGCGCCGGTACGTTCGAGTTCCTCTATGAAGACGGCAACTTCTACTTCATCGAGATGAACACGCGCGTTCAGGTCGAACATCCGGTTACCGAGATGGTCACCGGCATCGACATCGTCAAGGAGATGCTGCTGATCGGTGGTGGCCAGAAGCTGTCGATCAAGCAGGAAGATGTGGTCATCCGCGGCCATGCCGTGGAGTGCCGCATCAATGCCGAAGATCCGCGCACCTTCATGCCCAGCCCGGGCAAGGTCAAGCACTTCCATGCGCCGGGCGGCAACGGTGTTCGCGTTGATTCGCACCTCTACGATGGCTACTCGGTTCCGCCGCACTACGACTCGCTGATCGGCAAGCTGATCACCTTCGGCGCAAACCGCGACGAGGCCATGGGCCGCATGCGCAACGCGCTGGACGAGTTGATCGTCGACGGCATCAAGACCAACGCCCCGCTGCACCGCGACCTGGTGCGCGACGAAGGCTTCTGCAAGGGCGGCGTGAACATCCATTACCTGGAGAAAAAACTGGGCATGGATAAGCACTGAACCACGCTCGGAGCTGTACTGCAGAGGCCGCCTTCGGGCGGCCTCTGTCGTTTCTGTCAGGCGGATATCTAGTCCACGCTGGCCGCCCAACGCCCCCTCCAGTAAGCTTGCCGGCTTTTCCCGCGACCCCACTCGAGAGGCCTCCATGTCCTGGCTGCAGATCCGACTCGCCATCACCCCCGATCAGGCCGAAGCGCTGGAAGACCAGCTGCTGGATCTGGGCGCGGTTTCCGTGACCTTCATGGACGCCGAGGATCAGCCGATCTTCGAGCCGGATCTCAACACCACTCCGCTGTGGTCGCACACGCACCTGTTGGCATTGTTCGAAGCCGACACCGACCCGGACTCCCTGCTCGCCCACCTGCAGCTGCTGCGCGGCGGCGAGCTGCCCGAGCACCAGGTCGAAGTGATCGAAGACCAGGACTGGGAGCGCAGCTGGATGGACAACTTCCAGCCGATGCGCTTCGGCCGCCGCCTGTGGATCGTCCCCAGCTGGCACGCGGCGCCGGAGCCCGACGCGGTCAACCTGCTGCTGGATCCTGGCCTGGCGTTCGGTACCGGCACCCATCCCACTACTGCACTCTGCCTCGAGTGGCTGGATGCCCAGCCACTGCAGGGCCAGTCGCTGCTGGATTTCGGCTGCGGTTCGGGCATTCTGGCGATCGCCGGCCTGCTGCTGGGCGCCGAGCATGCCGTCGGCACCGACATCGATACCCAGGCGCTGGACGCTTCACGCGACAACGCCGAGCGCAACGGCATCGCCGCAGAACGCTTCACTCTCTACCTGCCTGAACAGCTGCCGGAAGAGACTGCCGACGTTGTGGTCGCCAACATCCTTGCCGGCCCGCTGGTTTCGTTGGCGTCGCGCATCACCGCACTGGTCAAGCCCGGCGGCCGCCTGGCACTGTCCGGCATCCTCGCCGAACAGGCCGAAGAGGTGCGCGCCGCCTACAGCGATGCATTCGAGCTCCACCCAACCGCCGACAAAGATGGCTGGGTACGCATCAGCGGCGTCCGACGTGCCTGAGCAGCGCCTTGCGACCTCGCCCGCACACTTGCACAACAGGCTCCGCAGCCCCTGCCGCTGCGCGACTGGCATACGCTAGACTAGCCGGCACCTTCGCGCGGAAAGACGCATGACCAGCTTCATCACCCAGTGCCCCAACTGCAGCACCCGCTTTCGCGTCGCCCGCAGCCAGTTACGCGCGGCCCGCGGCGCGGTGCGTTGCGGCGCTTGCATGGAAGTCTTCAACGCCGCCCATCATCTGCTGCGCGATGAGCAGGATCCGACGCAACCATTGACCACTCCGGTCGCCAAGCCGATCCAGGCGCAGGCAGAACCGCCCAAGACTACCACCCCGGCACCGGCCGCCAAGGCCGATGAAACGCTCTGGATTCACGATGACCTGGACCTGGACCTGGACAGCCTCGACCTGGACGAAGAGCTGGCCAAACTGGAGCGGCAGGAGCGCGAATTGTCTCGCGACCTGCTCAGCCTCGAAGCCAACGGCGCCGCGGCAACCAGGCCTCGCGATCCGCTACCGGAGATATCCTCCACGCAGGACGAAAGCTGGGCCGAGATCCTGCTGAACGCCGAACAAGGCGTCACGCAGTCGCCGGCGAGCCCGAGCGATGAGGTGGCCAGCTTCACCCCGGTCACCTCGGAGTCTCCGCAACCGCTGAGCCCATTGGCAGCCAGTCCCACGCCGCTCGCGATCGCCGAGGCCCAGCAGGCGCACGGCGAAAGGGTCGAACCTGAACTGGCAACGCCATCGGCTACCGAACAGCTCGATCCTGTCGTCGATCCTGCAGCGCCACGCCGCGAGCCCGACCTGCGCGACGAGCCGCTGTTCGAGCTCGACGATGAGCCACTGCAACTGGACTGGCAGGAAGCGAAGAAACCCTGGGGACGCTGGCTCGGCTGGAGCGTACTGAACCTGTTGGCACTGCTTGCGCTGGGTGCCCAGTACGTTGCCTACAACTACGACGAGCTGTCGAGGCAGCCCCAGTATCGCAGCTGGTTCGAGCGTATCTGCCCGACCGTTGGCTGCGAACTGCCGGCCCTGGTCGACATTAGCCAGATCAAGAGCAGCAACCTGGTCGTGCGCAGCCATCCCGAGTTCACCGGCGCGCTGGTCGTCGACGCGATCCTCTACAACCGCGCGGCCTTTGCACAGCCGTTTCCGCTGTTGGAAATCCGCTTTGCCGACCTCAACGGCAAACTGATCGCCAGCCGCAGTTTCAAGCCCAGCGAATATCTTTCTGGAGAACTGGCAGGACAGGCCCAGATGCCACCGCAGGTTCCCATCCATATCGCCTTGGATATCCTCGACCCGGGCGCAAAGGCGGTTAACTACAGCCTGAGTTTCCATTCGCCCAAATAACGACGAGCTTGCAGTTCAGACTGCCGCCGCCGGCGCTCATCGCGCGGGCGGCGGGCGTGTCCAAACTCCCGGCGATAAGGCGACCACTGTTCAGAATTTGTTCAAAACAGCCTTTAACCCGTCATGCGTAGCGGGTATTATGCCCACCCTTTTTTGCAGTCCCGATCTACCTAACAAGCAGGCCCCAAGCAGGGAATCTTCATGTCAGCGGTACGCATCGGCCCTTACACCTTGACCAATCGATTGATCCTCGCGCCCATGGCCGGCGTGACCGATCAGCCGTTCCGCCAGTTGTGCCGCCGCTTCGGCGCGGCCCTGGTGGTCTCGGAAATGCTCACCAGCGATGTGCGTCTGTGGAACAGTCGCAAATCCCGCCTGCGCATTCCCCATGCGGACGAGCCCGAGCCCCGCTCCGTGCAGATCGCCGGTGGCGACCCGCAGATGCTGGCCGAGGCGGCGCAGCGCAATGTGGAGCTGGGGGCGCAGATCATCGACATCAACATGGGCTGCCCGGCGAAGAAGGTCTGCAACAAGGCCGCCGGCTCGGCGTTGATGCGTGACGAGAAGCTGGTCGCGGATATCCTCGAAGCCGTGGTCGGCGCCGTGACCGTTCCGGTGACGTTGAAGATTCGCACCGGCTGGGATCGGCAGAACAAGAACGGCCTGACCGTCGCGCGTATCGCCGAGCAATCGGGCATCGCAGCACTTGCCGTTCACGGCCGCACCCGCGCCGACCTGTACACCGGCGAAGCCGAGTACGACACCATCGCCGCCATCAAGCACGCGGTGTCGATTCCGGTGTTCGCCAATGGCGATATCGATTCGCCGCACAAGGCGGCCCAGGTACTACAGGCAACCGGAGCGGACGGCCTGTTGATCGGACGTGCGGCGCAGGGTCGCCCGTGGATCTTTCGCGAAGTGGAGCATTATCTGCGCACCGGCGAGCTGCTCGCGGCGCCGACGCTGGACGAAGTTGAAAGCACCCTGCTGGAGCATGTGCAGGCGCTGCATGAATTCTATGGCGAGGTGATGGGAGTACGTATCGCCCGCAAGCACGCGGGTTGGTATCTCGCAACACTGCCGGGCGCGCGGGACTTCCGCGCCCGTTTCAATCATCTGGAAGACAGGGATGCACAGACCTTCAGCATTCAGCAGTTCTTTGCCGAACAACGCTCAGGGCCTGGCTCGGTGGATGGAACAGAGGTGGCCGCATGACGCTGTTGAATGAAACATTGGTAAGTGGAACAACATCCGTGAGTGACAACGTGAACCTCAAGCAGCACCTGAACACGCCGAGCGAAGCGGGGCAGACGCTGCGAGGCAGCGTCGAGAAAGCGCTGCACAACTATTTCGCCCGCCTCGAAGGTGCAGACGTCACGGACGTTTACAACCTCGTACTCTCCGAAGTGGAAGCGCCGTTGCTGGAAACCGTGATGCACTACGTCAAGGGTAACCAGACCAAGGCTTCCGAGCTGCTGGGCCTGAACCGCGGCACCCTGCGCAAGAAACTCAAACAGTACGACCTGCTCTGACGCGGCAGCAGGCAGGCGCGGCTGTCCGCACCTGCCTGCTTCGCGGACTCAAGCCTGTAGCCTCTAGGAAACGTCAATGACCGACCAAACCACCCGCCTTCCCGTGCGCCGCGCGCTGATCAGCGTGTCCGACAAGACCGGCGTCGTCGACTTCGCCCGCGAACTCGAAGCCCTCGGCGTCGAGATCCTCTCCACCGGCGGCACCTTCAAGCTGCTGCGTGACAACGGCATTGCTGCTGTCGAAGTGGCCGACTACACCGGCTTCCCGGAGATGATGGACGGCCGGGTGAAAACTCTGCACCCGAAGATTCACGGCGGCATCCTCGGCCGCCGCGACCTGGACGGCGCGGTGATGGCCGAGCACGGCATTGCCCCGATTGATCTGGTGGCGGTCAACCTCTATCCGTTCGCAGCCACGGTGGCCAAGCCCGGATGCACCCTGCCGGACGCCATCGAGAACATCGACATCGGCGGCCCGACCATGGTCCGCAGCGCGGCCAAGAACCACAAGGACGTCGCCATCGTGGTCAATGCCGAGGACTACGCGGCAGTGGTCGACAACTTGAAGAACGGCGGGCTGACCTACGCCCAGCGCTTCGACCTGGCGCTCAAGGCGTTCGAGCACACCGCCGGCTACGACGGCATGATCGCCAACTACCTGGGCGGCATCGACCAGAGCACCGAGCAGCTCAGCACCGAAAATCGCAGCCTGTTTCCGCGCACCTACAACATGCAGTTCATCAAGGCGCAGGACATGCGCTACGGCGAGAATCCGCATCAGCAAGCCGCCTTCTATGTCGAGAAGCCCGACGAGGCTTGCGTCGCCACCGCCACGCAACTGCAGGGCAAGGAGCTGTCGTTCAACAACGTGGCCGACACCGACGCTGCGTTGGAGTGTGTGAAGAGCTTTACCAAGCCGGCCTGCGTAATCGTCAAGCATGCCAACCCGTGCGGCGTGGCTGTGGTACCGGAAGATGAAGGCGGCATCCGCAAGGCCTATGACCTGGCCTACGCCACCGACAGCGAGTCGGCCTTTGGCGGCATCATCGCCTTCAACCGCGAGCTGGACGGCGAAACCGCCCAGGCCATCGTCGAGCGTCAGTTCCTCGAGGTGATCATCGCACCCAGGGTCTCTCAAGCCGCGCGCGACGTCGTCGCCAGCAAAGCCAACGTGCGCCTGCTCGAGTGCGGCGAATGGCCGGCCGAGCGCAGCCCGGGCTGGGACTACAAGCGCGTCAACGGCGGCCTGCTGATCCAGAGCCGCGACATCGGCATGATCACCGAAGCAGACTTGAAGATCGTCACCCAGCGCGCGCCGACCGAGCAGGAAATCCATGACCTGATCTTCGCCTGGAAAGTGGCCAAGTTCGTCAAGTCCAACGCCATCGTCTACGCCAAGAACCGCCAGACAGTCGGCGTTGGTGCCGGCCAGATGAGCCGCGTCAACTCCGCGCGCATCGCCGCGATCAAGGCCGAGCACGCCGACCTGCCGGTTCCTGGTGCAGTGATGGCATCGGACGCGTTCTTCCCGTTCCGCGATGGCATCGACAACGCGGCCAAGGCCGGCATCACCGCGGTGATCCAGCCGGGCGGCTCGATGCGCGACGCCGAAGTGATCGCCGCGGCTGACGAAGCCGGCATTGCCATGGTGTTCACCGGCATGCGCCACTTCCGCCACTAAAATCGGCCGCACTCGGACAGGCATCTGCGGCGTTGCCCGACTCTTCCCCCATGCTCATTGCCAGAAGGCAACTCCGCTGGGTGAAGAATCGGGCGCCTTGCATCTACCAGCCCGATCGCGACCTCGGTATTCGTAGGGTGGATAACGCTTCGCTTATCCACCAAGCGGGCTACCGGCCCGCCTCCATTGGGAGAGAGAAATGAACGTACTGATCATCGGCAGCGGCGGCCGCGAGCACGCCCTGGCCTGGAAGGTTGCGCAGGATCCACGCATCGCCAAGGTCTTCGTCGCCCCGGGCAACGCCGGCACCGCCACTGAAGCCAAGTGCGAGAACGTCGCCATCGACGTACTGGCCATCGAGCAACTGGCGGATTTTGCCGCTGCCAACGTACAACTGACCATCGTCGGTCCGGAAGCACCGCTGGTGAAGGGCGTAGTCGATCTGTTCCGTTCGCGCGGCCTGGACATCTTCGGACCGACCGCCGCCGCCGCGCAGCTGGAAGGCTCCAAGGCCTTCACCAAGGACTTCCTGGCGCGCCAGAACATCCCCACCGCCGACTACCAGAACTTCACCGAAGTCGAGCCGGCGCTGGCCTACCTGCGCGAGAAGGGCGCGCCGATCGTCATCAAGGCCGACGGCCTGGCCGCCGGCAAGGGTGTGATCGTCGCCATGACCCTGGTCGAAGCCGAGGAAGCGGTACGCGACATGCTGTCCGGCAACGCCTTCGGCGACGCCGGCGCGCGCGTAGTCATTGAAGAATTCCTGGATGGCGAAGAGGCCAGCTTCATCGTCATGGTCGACGGCGAGAACGTGCTGCCGATGGCCACCAGCCAGGACCACAAGCGAGTCGGCGACGGCGACAGCGGCCCCAATACCGGCGGCATGGGCGCCTATTCGCCGGCTCCGGTGGTCACCGCCGATGTGCATAAGCGCGTGATGGACGAGGTGATCTACCCGACCGTGCGCGGCATGGCTGCCGAAGGCAATGTCTACACCGGCTTCCTCTACGCCGGCCTGATGATCGACAAGGCTGGCCAGCCGAAGGTCATCGAGTTCAACTGCCGCTTCGGCGACCCGGAAACCCAGCCGATCATGGTGCGCCTCGAATCCTCGCTGGTGCTGCTGGTCGAAGCCGCGCTAGCCAAGGCGCTGGACAAGGTCGAGGCGACCTGGGATCCGCGCCCGACCGTCGGCGTGGTGCTGGCCGCTGGCGGCTACCCGGGCGATTACGCCAAGGGCGATGTGATCGAAGGGTTGGACGATGCCGCTGCGCTGGATGGCAAGGTGTTTCATGCCGGTACCGCGCTGAATGACCAGGGCCAGGTCGTCACCGCCGGTGGCCGCGTACTTTGCGCAACTGCCATCGGCCGCACCGTCTCCGAGGCGCAGCAGCAGGCATACCGTCTGGCGGAAAAAATCCACTGGAATGGCTGTTTCTATCGCAAAGATATCGGCTATCGCGCCATCTCCCGGGAGCTGGGCGACAGCTGAGCGTAGCCAGGCGCCAGGAATGCGTGCGGCGCCAAGTTTTATAGCTGCCGCACGCATTACAGGCCGACAAAGGCATGGCTATAATCGGCCGTCACACACATGAACGGACTTCTCAAGTGGGTCGGCTCCGGATTGCCATCGCTGTTTTCTTCGGCCTGCTGCTGATCAACCTGATCCCGCTTCCGGCCCTGGCGTCCATTACCCAGTCGACGCCCTCCCCAGCACTATCTGCTCCACCCAATTCCGTGCCACAGAACTGGCGCATGCTGATCGACCAGTCGGGAGGGCTTACGCTCGACGAGGTGGTTTCCCAGCGCGCACTGTTCCAGCGTCTCGAAAAACTCTCCTACAGCGCTCCGGCCAGCGACCGAGCCGTCTGGCTGCAGGTCAGCCTGCCGTCACTGACACGACCGAAGTGGCTGTGGCTGTTTGCACCACGGGTGCAGTATCTGGACTTCTACCTGTTGCGTGACGGCCAGCTCGAGCAGCATACGGCGACCGGGGAACTACGCCCCTTCAGCGCCCGGCCATTGCCCAACCGGGCGTACCTGTTCAGCCTTCCCAATGACGGGCAGCCGCGCGAGGCTTATATCCGCCTGCAGTCCAGCCATCCGGTGATGACCTGGTTTAAGACCATTGATGAAGCCGGCCTGGTCAGCCTGAGCAAGCCTGCCTACCTGTTTGGTGCGCTGTTCGGTGCACTGGCGTTGCTGATGATCTACAACCTGCTGCGCTTTGCCTACACGCTCAGCTACACGCATATCTGGCTGAGCCTGCTGCACGGCGCCCTGCTGGCCTGCGCCATGGCCAATCTCGGAGTGATGGCGGCGTGGCTGCCCTGGCTGACCTACAGCCAGCCGCTGATCGCCGACCTATCGGCGATGGCCGCCAGTGCAGCGCTGCTCGGCTACACGCTGGGCTTCTTCCATCATCGCGGGCGAATCTGGATCACCTGGCTGCTGGGCATCGAACTCAACCTGGTACTGGCGCTGGCAGCCAGCATCCTGCTCGGTCAGTGGCCGTGGTACAGCTGGCTGATCTATTCGCTGGTGCTGGCCGCATCGTGCAGCACTCTCTTCGTCGCGATCTATCACTGGCGCCAGGGCTATCAGCCGGCGCGCCTGGTGGTGGCCGGAACGACCCTGTTCAACGTCGGCATGATCTTCTTCATGCCCATGTTGCTGGGCTTCGACCAGCTCGACCCGGGCTGGCTGACTGGCGGCCTGTTCAGCCTCGCGACCCTCGCAGGGCTACTGCTCAGCTTTGCCCTGCTCGAACGTCAACGGCAGCGCCAGACCGACAGCCGCACCCAATTCACCGCAGCGGCCGTCAGCAGCGCGGAACTCAAGACCAAGGCCGATTTCCTGTCCAAGATCAGCCATGAACTGAGAACGCCAATGAACGGCGTGCTGGGCATGAGCGAGTTGCTGCTGGGCACTTCGCTGTCGGCCAAGCAACGCGATTACGTCCAGACGATTCATAGTTCCGGCAACGAGCTGCTCAATCTGATCAACGAGATTCTCGACATTTCCAAGCTGGAATCCGGCCAGATCGAGCTGGATGACGTGCAGTTCGATTTCAACGCACTGATCGAAGACTGTCTGAGCATCTTCCGCGCCAAGGCCGAACAGCAGAAGGTCGAGCTGATCAGCTTTATCCAGCCGCAGCTGCCGCAGGTGGTGACCGGCGATCCGACCCGTCTGCGCCAGACCCTGCTCAACCTGCTGGAGAATGCCTTCAAGCAGACCGACGAGGGCGAGGTGCTACTGATCGCCGCGGTCGACGGACCGCCCGAGAGCCCGCGCCTGCGCATCACCGTGCAGGATAGTGGGCGGCCACTCGAGGCGTACGAGCGCGATGCGCTGCTCAATGCCGCGGTCGACAGTCATGACTTTCTTGCAGCGACACGCCATGGCGGGCGCCTTGGGCTGATCATCGCGCGCCAGCTGGTGCAACTGATGGATGGTGATTTCGGTATCCAGACTGGCACCAGCCAGGGCAACACCTTGTGGATCAGCCTGCCGCTGGCCAGTGAAGGGCTGGCGCAGAGCAATGCCGACCTGGACGGGCCGCTGCAAGGCACTCGCCTGCTGATCGTCGATGACAACGACACCTGCCGCAAGGTACTGGTCCAGCAATGCAGCGGCTGGGGCCTGGAGGTCAGCGCCGTTGCGTCGGGCAAGGAGGCGTTGGCCCTGCTGCGGACCAAGGCGCACCTCAAGGAATACTTCGATGTGGTCCTGCTCGATCAGGACATGCCCGGCATGACCGGCATGCAGCTGGCGAGCAAGATCAAGGAAGATTACAGCCTCAACCATGACGTCCTGCTGATCATGCTCACCGGCATGAGCAGCGCACCGAGCAAGATCATTGCGCGCAATGCGGGTATCAAGCGCATCCTCGCCAAACCGGTCGCCGGTTACACGCTGAAGACCACCTTGGCCGACGAACTCGCGCAGCGCCAGCCGGGCACTCAGCAGCGCCAGGCAACGGTGCCGCAGAACCTGCCCGCGCTCGAAGTCCCGAGTGACTTCCGCATCCTGGTCGCCGAGGACAACAGTATTTCCACCAAGGTCATCCGCGGCATGTTGAACAAACTCAACCTGCAACCGGACACCGCCTGCAACGGCGAAGAGGCGCTGGAGGCGATCAAGGCGCAGCCGTATGACCTGGTCCTGATGGATTGCGAGATGCCCGTGCTCGACGGCTTTCAGGCCACTCACCAGCTGCGTGAATGGGAAGTCAGGAATGCGCGCCGGCGTACTCCCGTCGTTGCCCTGACTGCGCATATCCTCAGCGAGCACCGCGACCGCGCGCGAGAAGCTGGCATGGACGGTCATATGGCCAAGCCGGTGGAACTCTCGAACCTGCGCGAACTTGTCGACCACTGGGTTCGCGTCAAGCAGGCAGAGAGCGTCGACTGACCGCGCCCTACCGTCCCCGCAGGTTTCCAATCCCTGACAATAGTCGACCACCGCACTGGCGCCGCTTCTACACCCCTGCACCACATGCACAGCATCGCCTCAGGCTACCGATGCCCAGACGACCGTCCAGGCATCGGCGCTCTCCTGCGGGATACCAATCCAAGCGGCACCTCCTCCTGCCGGTCCGAGCGAGAAGACCACTCGGGTGAAAAACTGAACAAAACCGGTCGCCAGCTGCCGATTGTTTGACGATTCGAGAACAGGTGGAGGTTTGGCATGGCGGTTGATCAGGGATGAGTGCGCTTCAGCGCAAGACGTGGCCAATCCTCTTCCCTCAAGGAGCCACGCGATTATGAAGCGGAGCGATGTCGCCTGGACTCTCATCGGAGTCCTGGCCGTGCTGCTGTCCGGCTACCTGCTGTACCACGAAGTGCGCAACATCTCACTCAGCGAGCTTACCGACAGCCTGCAGGCGATCGGCGCGCGGCGTTGGCTGCTGGCCGCGCTGTCGACCCTGGGCGCCTATGTCGCGCTGGCCTGGTACGACCGCATCGCGATGGCTCATCTGGGCAAGAAGATGTCCTGGTGGTTCATCGCACTCTGTTCCTTCACCACCTACGCGCTGGCGCACAACATCGGCGCATCGGTGTTTTCCGGCGCCCTGGTGCGCTATCGCGCCTACCGCAGCCGGGGCCTGACGCCCCAGGAAATCGGCATCCTGATCGTCTTCTGCTCGCTGACCTTCGCGCTGGGCACCCTGCTCGCCGGGGGCGCCGTGCTGATTCTGAAACCGCAGCTTCTTCATCGGGCTGTCGATAGCGACAGCTGGGTATCCATCGCCGTCGGTTCGACCCTGCTCATGCTGGTCGCGCTCTATGCGTTCGGCGCATGGCGTCAGTTGCCACCGTGGCGGCTGGGCAAATGGCACATCGAGTACCCGCGACTGCCAATCGTCGGCCGTCAGCTGCTGGCGGGCCCGCTTGAGCTGCTCTGCGCCGCGGCGATCATCTACTTCGCGCTGCCGCCGGAACACAACCCGGGCTATCTGACCATCCTCGGCGTATTCCTCGCCTCCTTCACCCTGGCATTGCTGTCCCACGCACCCGGCGGGCTCGGTGTGCTGGAGCTGACCTTCGTAGCCGCCCTTCCGGAAATTCCCACGGTGGACGTGCTGGCAGCACTCATCGTGTTCCGCGGTTTCTATCTGCTACTGCCCTTCGCTCTGGCCATGATCGTCGTACTGATATTCGAGTACGGCCAATGGCGCGCGAAACGCAGCTCAGCGTCCGAACATTGATGCTGGGGAAACGATACCAATCACCATCCCGACGAAGATGGTATGGCGAATGACCGCAACACAGGCGATCATGCAGCCCTCTCCAGACCAACCCGATGTCATGACCGATACCGACCAGACCCACGCCGAACACAAACCGCGCCCGCTAATTGACCTGGCCGTCAGCATCCTGATTCCTTCGCTGATCCTGATGAAGCTCAGTGGTGAAGACCGCCTCGGCGCCGATGGTGCACTGCTGCTTGCCCTGGCCTTTCCGCTAGGCTGGGGGCTGTGGGAGCTGGCCAAATACCGCAAGTTCAACTGGATAGCCCTGCTCGGCCTGATCAGTGTGCTGCTGACTGGCGGCATCGGGCTGCTTCAGCTCGATACCCAGTGGCTCGCCATCAAGGAAGCAGCGGTTCCCGGCATCATCGGCATCGCCGTGCTGGCCTCGACGCGAACCCGCTACCCGCTGATTCGCACCCTGCTGTACAACCCTAAAGTGCTCAACGTGGACAAGATCCACGAACAGCTCGAGCAAAACGGCCAGGTCGAACACTTCGAAACGCGGCTGCTGCGGGCGACCTACCTGCTCAGCGGCACCTTCTTCTTCTCGTCGTTCATGAATTACGTGCTGGCCAAATGGATCGTCAACAGCCCCGCCGGCAGCGAAGCCTTCAACGCCGAACTGGGCCGCATGACCCTGCTCAGCTACCCGATGATCGCCATTCCCAGCATGTTGATGATGATGGCGATCTTCTTCTACCTCTGGCGCACCATCCACGGGCTGACCGGCCTGCGACTGGAGGACATCATGGCAACCTCGGCGCAGGAACCGCGCAGCAACAAATAGCCGCGCATGAAAAAGGCCGGCGGGCTTGCGCCGGCCGGCCTGTCGCCCCCGCTCGTCAGAACAGCAGCTTGAATATCCCGATCACCACGATCAGGCCGATGATGAAGATGATGCCTGCGGTCCCGCCGATGAATTTCAACATGCCGTGCTCTCCGGTTTTTTCAGGTCTGTCATTTTTGTGACAGTCCTGTCCCGGAGCCGTTCGTCAAAACTGCAGCGGAGTCCTAGTTGCTGACCGCTGAGCGTTCCACTAGCCAGCCGCAAGCAGCATCCATAGCGGCAGGCTGATGAGTGCAGTCACGGTCGAGAGAAACACGGTCGAGCTGACCGCTCGCGTGTCCTCGGAATGCTTGACGAACGCCAGCACGTTAACGCCGCTCGGGCAGGCTGCAAGCAGCACCAGCACGTTGCGTGCATCCTGATTCAGCCCTGGCAGCAACCCGCTCAGCCACCAGACCAGTGCCGGAAACGCCGCCAGTTTGACCAGCGTCAGCAGCAGCGCCGTCCCGTTTGGCCGCAGGCGATAGCGCGACAGGCTTATGCCCAGCACCATCAGCGCACAGGGCAATGCCGCCTGCGCCAGCCATACAGCGACGCGCCAGAGCGGCTCGGGCAGCTCGAGCCCGGATAGATTCAACAGGGCACCGAGCACCAGACCGATGATCAGCGGATTCGCCAGATTCCTCAGCAGCGCCGGAGCGCTGACCTTGTCGCCGTCACCCAGTGCCGCGTAGAAGCTCTGCAGCGAGAACAGGACGAGACTGTGAAACACCAGGATGGCGAACACATAGACCAGGCTTTCAGCGCCAAGCAGCGTGGTCACCAGCGGGATGCCGACCAATACGTTGTTCGAGTAGGCGGCCGTAAGACCAAGCGGAGTGGCGCGCCCGGCGCGGCGGTGAGCGACCAGATTGACCAGCAGGAACACCAGCAGCACCGGTACGAAATAGGCCAGCAGCAGCATTGGCGACATGCCGTCACTCAGCTCGGCGCGGGCGATCCCGGTAAACAGCACTGCCGGCATGAATACCTTGAAGGTGACACTGGCCAGCCCGGCCGCTCCTTCGTTGTTGAGCCATTGCCGCCAGCCGAACAGATACCCGAGCGTGATCAGCCCGAAGATCGGCAGGATTGCCAACACCACTACCATGCTGCGCCCCTTCTAGAGCCGAACGTCAGGCCACGCCTTGGCGCGGGGGCGTAAGAATACACCGGAGGCCAGGGAAATCGCACGGCGCCGGGTAACTGCCGTGCGCTTTCTGTCAGGCGCGGGAGGACCGCTCACGGCTGATCGCCGGGTGCTCCTGCTGGCGCAGGATCGCCAGCACATCGGCCAGGTCTTCCTGCCAGTGACGGGGCGCGAGGCCGAAGGTCGACTCGAAGCGGCTGCAGTCGAGCACCGACCAGGCCGGCCGCCGGGCGGGAGTCGGGTACTGCGCCGTGGCAATCGGCGACACCGTCGGCTGCCGCGAGATCAGCCCGGCGCCTTCGCCCTGACGGAAGATTTCCACGGCGAAGTCGTACCACGAACAAGCCGGTACGCCGCTGTAGTGGTACACCCCCCAGGCGAGATCCGCGCCGGCTGCGTAGCGGCGTGCCAGTTCGAGCAACACCGAAGCGATGCTGCCAGCCTGGGTGGGGCAGCCTATCTGGTCGCTCACCACGCCAAGCGCATCGCGCTGCCGGGCGAGCCGCAGCATGGTCTTGACGAAGTTGTGCCCGTGCACGCCATACACCCAGCTGGTGCGAAGGATCAGATGCGATTGCAGACGCCCACGGATCGCTTCCTCGCCCGCCAGCTTGCTCGCTCCGTAGACGCCGGTCGGACCGGTTTCGTCGCTCTCGGTATAGGGGTGATCGGCCTCACCGGAGAACACATAGTCGGTGGAAATATGGAACAACGGAACGCCAGCGTGCTCGGCCGCCTCGGCGAGGTGGCGTGCGCCGTCGCGGTTCACCGCATAGGCCTGCTCACGATGAGATTCGGCATTGTCCACATGGGTATAGGCGGCCGCATTGATGATCAGCCCGGGACATTGACGCATCACTGCCGCAACCTGCTCGGGTTGCGCGATGTCCAGCTGGGCCCGTGCAGGCGCCAGCACCTCCAGCCCGAAACTTGCTGCCCGTTCCACCAGTTCTCGACCCACTTGGCCGCCGGCACCGCAAACGAGGATTCGCATTCTTTGTAGCCTCATCGACGACGCCCGCGCCAGGCGCGAGCGTCCGAAATTAGTTTCATCCACGGCGCTACACGCGCATCAGAAATGTCGCGCTGACGCCGCAGGAGCCATCGAAAACGGGCTGGAACGCGTCGTAACGCCGCGTCGAACAGCGGAGCAGAGCCTTCCCGTATGTGATGGATGTGGTTTCCAGCCTCGTTGAGGCCAGACGAAAGGCGCTTTGTTCCCGAGCCGGGCAGAAAAATTTCCAACCGTCACGACCGTCCACCCATCAGAGCAATACCGGCAATCGGCCAGCAATACGCAACTCCTCGACGGAAAGATCGACGCCGTAAGCCAGCACTTCCACGCCTGCCGCCTGCGCTTCCCGCAGCGCAGCGGCATAGGCCGGATCGATCTCCTCGGCCGGCCGCACAGCTTCGATGCCGCTCAAATTGACGCAGTACAGCTGCACCGCACGCACACCGGCACGGGCCAGCGTCGCCAGCTCACGCAGGTGCCTGGCGCCGCGTGTCGTTACGGCGTCGGGAAAGGCCGCCACTGGCGTTTCGGCAAAGCCGAGGGTGACACTCTTCACCTCGACGAAGGCGGCAGTCCCGGCGTAGTCGAGACGAAAATCCACCCGGCTGTTCTCCACGCCATAAGCCACCTCGCGCTTGAGCGTCGTGAAACCGGCCAGCTCGGCAATCTGCCCGTTCAGCAGCGCCTCCTCGACCAGCGGATTGGCCCGCGCCGTGTTCACGCATGCCAACCGCCCCTGCGGGGTTTCGACCAGCTCCCAGGTGCCGGGTAATTTGCGTTTTGGATCGTTGCTGCGCTGAAACCACACTCGTGCCCCTTCGCTCATGCAGTTAAGCATCGACCCGGTATTGGGGCAGTGAATGCACAACGCCTCACCTTCATCGGTGATGATATCGGCAAGAAAACGCTTGTAGCGCCTGACCAGTCGCCCCTGCTCCAGCGGTTGCGCGAAACGCATCAGGATTGCCAACTGCGCAAGCCGCGGGCAATGCGCTCGACAGCCTGCTCCAGGCGCGGCAGGTCCTGGGTGTAGGCGAAACGCACATGATGTCCGGCCTGGAAACGACCGAAATCCAGGCCTGGGGTGATCGCGACGAACTCCGTTTCCAGCATGTGCTGGCAGAAGGCATAGGCATCGCCGCCAAAGGCGCTGATGTCGGCGTACAGATAGAACGCGCCCTGCGGCTCGACCGCGATACCGAAGCCGAGCTCCCGCAAGGCTGGCAAGAGGAAATCACGGCGGCGGGCGAACTCGCCGCGGCGTGCCTCGAGAATCTCCAGCGTCGGCGGCTGGAAACACGCCAGGGCCGCGTGCTGAGCCATGCTCGGGGCGCTGATGTAGAGGTTCTGCGCAAGCTTCTCCAGCTCCGGAACCGCTGCCGGCGGCGCCACCAGCCAGCCCAGGCGCCAGCCGGTCATGCCGAAATATTTGGAGAAGCTGTTGAGCACGAAGGCGTCGTCGTCGACTTCCAGCACGCTTGCCGCGTCCACGCCATAGGTCAGTCCGTGGTAGATCTCATCGACCACCAAATGGCCGCCACGCGCTTTCAGCGCTGCCGAAAGCCCAGCCAGCTCCTCGCGATCCAGCAGCGTCCCGGTGGGATTGGCCGGCGACGCGACCAGCGCACCGACGCTGTCGCGATCCCAGTAGCGCTCGACCAGCTCCGGAGTCAGCTGATAACGAACCTCCGGGCCGACCGGCACCAGTTGCGCGGCACCTTCGACCAGGCGCAGAAAATGCCGGTTGCAGGGGTAACCCGGATCGGCGAGCAGCCAGTGCTTGCCGGGGTCCACCAGCAGGCTGGCAGCCAGCAGCAACGCGCCAGAGCCGCCGGGCGTAATCAGGATGCGTTCGGGGTCAATGGATAATCCGTAGCGCTGCGCATAGAAACCGGCAATGGATTCACGCAGCTGCGGCAGGCCGCGCGCCGGGGTATAGCGCGTGTGCCCAGCGGCCAGCGCGGCCTGCCCTGCCGCCACGATGGGCGCCGCGGTGGTGAAGTCCGGCTCGCCGATTTCCAAATGAATGACGTCGTGGCCTTGAACTTGCAACTGGTTGGCCCGCTCCAAAAGCGCCATGACGTGGAAAGGTTCGATTGCGCGGCTGCGCGCACTGTATGACGAGGTCATCTGACCTTCCTGTTGAGAACGAAACGTGAATTCTACCCAAGGTCCCGATACCGCTGCAGTTACTGTTGGATTCGGGAGTAGCGCGCCCCGATCCGATCTGGTAAGTTCGCCCGCTTGCAGCCGCAGGGCCGGCACGGGCCGGCAAGGGACAAATCATCCTGCGCAATGGACATAGCGAGAGGCGTTCATCCATGCCCATTACCAAAGAAACACCGTCGAGCAAGCAACTGATTCGCGCCTTCGAGCCCTATAAGGAAAGCAAGGGCGAGGAATACATGAGCGACAAGATGCGCGCCCATTTCACCGGCATCCTGAACAAGTGGAAACAGGAGCTGATGGAAGAGGTCGATCGCACCGTGCACCACATGCAGGACGAGGCTGCCAACTTCCCTGATCCGGCCGACCGTGCCAGCCAGGAAGAAGAGTTCAGCCTGGAACTGCGCGCCCGCGACCGCGAGCGCAAGCTGATCAAGAAGATCGACGAGACGCTGCAGCTGATCGAAGACAACGAGTACGGCTGGTGCGATTCCTGCGGCGTCGAGATCGGCATCCGCCGACTGGAAGCCCGCCCTACCGCTACGCTCTGCATCGACTGCAAGACGCTGGCGGAGATCAAGGAAAAGCAGATCGGTTCCTGATCCCGAACGGGGCGCTTCGGCGCCCCGCTTCATTTCCAGCCCCTGCAGCGTTTCATCCGCCCCGCCATCCCAGATAGCGCCGGCCCCAACATGCCCTTTCCTGCCCCGTTCCAAACCCATCACTACGTCGGCCGTTTTGCCCCGACACCCAGCGGCTATCTGCATTTCGGCTCACTGGTGGCCGCCCTCGCTTCCTATCTTGACGCCCGCGCGATCGGCGGCCGCTGGCTGCTGCGCATGGAAGACATCGACCCGCCACGGGAGATGCCCGGCGCCCAGCGAGCCATCGTCGAGACGCTGTCGAGCTACGGATTCGAATGGGACGGCGAGATGTTGCGCCAGAGCGAGCGTCAGGTCGCCTACGGCGCCGCCATCGAGCGCCTGCTGGATGAAGGCTTGGCGTATGCCTGCACCTGCTCGCGCAAGCAGCTCGAAGGCTATCCGGGCCCATACCCGGGTTTCTGCCGCAACGCCGGCCACGGCCTCGACGACGCAGCCATTCGCTTGCAGGTGCCTGATCGCGAATACGGTTTCATAGACCGCGTGCAGGGCGAATTCCGCCAGCGCCTGGGTCGCGAGGTCGGCGACTTCGTGATCCGCCGTCGCGACGGCTTGATCGCCTATCAGCTGGCGGTGGTGCTGGATGACGCGTGGCAGGGAGTAACCGACGTCGTACGCGGTGCCGATCTGCTCGACTCCACGCCGCGTCAGCTGTACCTGCAGGAAGTGCTCGGTCTACCCCAGCCGCGCTATCTGCACCTGCCGCTGATTATCCAGCCGGATGGACACAAGTTGGGCAAGAGTTACCGCTCGCCACCCTTGCAGCCTCACGAGGCCAGTCCGCTGCTGCTGCGTGCTTTGCGCGCGCTGGGCCAGCAACCGCCCACAGAGCTGAACGATGCACTGCCAGCCGACATCCTCGCCTGGGCGGTGCTGCACTGGGACGCTCAGCGCATCCCTCGCACACGGACACTGGCCGAATCGCAGCTGCGCTAGGCGGATTGCCACGCTGCGCCAGCTTTTGCCTGCCGCAGGTGGCTTGCCGCCCGCCGCTGCTCTACCATCGCCCCACTTCCGACACGAGACCCGGCATGTATATCTACCGACTGGTGCTGCTCCTGGTGGTGGGGATCTATCTGTTCTCCCCCGCCATCATGGACTGGTGGATCGACCCCAACGGGGCCTGGTATCGGCCCTACGTGCTGTGGCTGATCCTCATCGTGGTGACCTTCATCCTCCAGAGCCAGCGTGATGCAGACGAGCTTTAGCCTGAGCCACCTGATCCTGATCAGCGTTGCCTACCTGATCATGCTGTTCGGCGTCGCCTGGGTCAGCGAGCGCGGATTGATTCCACGTTGGGTGATCCGCCACCCGCTGACCTACACATTGTCGCTGGGCGTCTACGCCAGCGCCTGGGCCTTCTACGGCACGGTTGGCCTGGCCTACCAGTACGGTTACGGCTTTCTCGCCACCTATCTGGGGGTCTGCGGCGCGTTCCTGCTGGCGCCAGTGCTGCTCTATCCGATCCTGCGGATCACCCGCACCTACCAGCTCTCGTCACTGGCCGATCTGGTCGCCTTCCGCTTTCGCAGCACCTGGAGCGGGGCGCTGACCACACTGGTCATGCTGATCGGCATGCTGCCCTTGCTCGCCCTGCAGATCCAAGCGGTGGCCGACGCCATCGGCATTCTCACTCTGGAGCCGCTGCAGGAGCGCGTGGCGCTGGGCTATTGCCTGATGATCATGCTGTTCACCATCCTCTTCGGCGCCCGCCACATCGCCACGCGGGAGAAGCACGAAGGCCTTGTGTTTGCCATCGCCTTCGAATCCATCGTCAAGCTGGTGACCTTCGGTGCCATCGGCCTCTACGCCCTGTATGTGGTATTCGGCGGCCCGCATCAGCTGGAGATCTGGCTGCTGCAGAACCAGTCGGCGCTGCAGGCACTGCACACGCCCTTGCAGGAAGGGCCCTGGCGCACACTGCTGCTGGTGTTCTTTGCCTCGGCCATCGTGATGCCGCACATGTATCACATGACCTTCACCGAGAACCTTGATCCTCGCGGCCTGGTGAGCGCCAGCTGGGGCCTGCCGCTCTATCTGCTGCTGATGAGCCTGGCCGTGCCGCTGATCCTCTGGGCCGGACTCAAGCTGGGGGTCAGCACCAACCCCGAGTACTTCACCTTAGGTCTGGGCATCGCCGCACAGAGCGAAACCCTGGCGCTGCTGGCCTTCGTCGGCGGTCTCTCGGCATCCAGCGGGCTGATCATCGTCAGCACCCTGGCACTGTCGGGCATGGCGCTCAACCACTTGGTGCTGCCGCTGTATCAGCCATCCAGCGAAGGCAACATCTACCGCTGGCTGAAGTGGACGCGCCGCAGCCTGATCTTCGCCATCATCATGGCCGGCTACGGCTTCTACCTGCTGCTCGGTGCCGAGCAGGACCTGTCCAACCTCGGCATCGTCGCCTTCGTCGCCACCCTGCAGTTCCTGCCGGGCGTGCTGTCCGTGCTCTACTGGCCGACCGCCAATCGCCGCGGCTACATCGCGGGCCTGCTGGCCGGCATCGGCGTCTGGGTAGTGACCATGCTGCTACCGCTGGTGGGCAACCTGGACGGCTTCTACATTCCGCTGTTCAACGTCGTCTATGTACTGGACGACACCAGCTGGCACCTGGCGGCAATCGCGTCACTGGCGGTCAACGTCCTGGCGTTCTCGCTGTTCTCGATCTTCAGTGAAACCAGCCCCGAGGAGCAGAGCGCTGCCGAGGCCTGCGCCGTAGAGAACGTCCGCCGCCCGCAACGGCGCGAACTGATCGCCGCCTCACCACAGGAGTTCGCCACCCAGCTGGCCAAGCCACTGGGCGCCAAGACCGCGCAACGGGAGGTGGAACAGGCCCTGCGCGATCTGCAGCTACCGTTCGACGAGCATCGCCCCTACGCGCTGCGCCGCCTGCGCGATCGTATCGAAGCCAATCTCTCCGGCCTGATGGGCCCCAGCGTAGCCCAGGACATCGTCGAGAATTTCCTGGCCTACAAGAACGGTGCCGATGGCTACATCACCGAGGACATCCACTTCATCGAAAGCCGGCTGGAGGAGTATCACTCGCGCCTGACCGGCCTGGCCGCAGAATTGGACGCCCTGCGCCGCTATCACCGGCAAACACTGCAGGAGCTGCCCATGGGCGTCTGCTCGCTGGCCAAGGATCAGGAAATCCTCATGTGGAACCGTGCGCTCGAGGAACTCACCGAGATCCCCGCGCTGCAAGTCGTCGGCTCGCGCCTGACGACCATCGCCGAACCCTGGCGCAGCCTGCTGAGCGACTTCATCGAGCAGGCCGATGAACACCTGCACAAGCAGCGGCTGGCGCACAACGGCCATCGCCGCTGCCTCAACCTGCACAAGGCAGCCATTGCCGAGCCACTGGCACCGGGCAACAGCGGCCTCGTGCTGCTGGTCGAGGACCTGACCGAAACACAGCAGCTCGAAGACCGCCTGGTTCACTCCGAACGCCTGGCGAGCATTGGCCGCCTGGCCGCCGGCGTGGCGCACGAGATCGGCAACCCGATCACCGGCATCGCCTGCCTGGCGCAGAACCTGCGGGACGAACGCGAAGGCGATGGAGAGATCGTCGAGATCAGCGGCCAGATCATCGAGCAGACCAAACGCGTATCGCGCATCGTGCAATCGCTGATGAGCTTCGCCCACGCCGGCGAGCGTCAGCAGCAGCTGTATCCGGTGAGCCTGGCGCAGGTGACGCAGGACGCCATCGGCCTGCTCTCGCTCAACCGCAACCGCACCGAAGTGCAGTTCATCAACATCTGCGATCCGACGCACTTCGCCGAGGGCGATCCACAGCGGCTCGCCCAGGTTCTGATCAACCTGCTATCCAACGCCCGCGACGCGTCGCCGCAAGGCGGCTTGATCCGCATCAGCAGCGAAGTTGCTGAACAGTCGGTGTACCTGACGGTGGAAGACGAAGGCAGCGGCATTCCGAAGGACATCCAGGACCGGCTGTTCGAGCCATTCTTCACCACCAAGGACCCTGGCGAAGGCACCGGCCTGGGCCTCGCGCTGGTCTATTCGATCATTGAAGAGCATTATGGCCAGATCGATATCGACAGCCCGGCCGACCCGGAAACACAGCGCGGCACCCGTTTTCGCATCACCCTGCCGCGGCATGTCGAAGCGTCCCATGCCGTAAGTTGAAGAGGCGACTGCCGTACCGGCCCTTTGCCGGTTATGCCTCCAGACCGTCGAGAGAGTACTGATGTCACACATTCTGATCGTCGAAGACGAAACCATCATCCGCTCCGCCCTGCGACGCCTCCTCGAGCGTAACCAGTACGAGGTCAGCGAAGCCGGCTCGGTGCAGGAAGCACAGGAGCGCTACAGCATCCCGGGTTTCGACCTCATCGTCAGCGACCTGAGACTTCCCGGCGCCCCCGGCACCGAGCTGATCAAGCTCGCCGAAGGTACCCCGGTGCTGATCATGACCAGCTACGCCAGCCTGCGCTCGGCCGTGGACTCGATGAAGATGGGCGCAGTCGACTACATCGCCAAACCGTTCGACCATGACGAGATGCTGCAGACCGTGGCACGCATCCTCACCGACCATCAGCACAACACCGCGGTACAGGCGCAGCCCTCCCGTGGCGCAAGCGCCGCCTCAGCGACAACCGACCGAGAAGACATCGGCATCATCGGCCACTGCGCGCCCATGCAGGACCTGTTCGGCAAGATCCGCAAGGTCGCCCCGACCGACTCCAACGTGCTGATCCAGGGCGAATCGGGCACCGGCAAGGAACTGGTCGCTCGCGCGCTGCATAACCTCTCGCGCCGCGCCAAGGCCCCGATGATTTCCGTCAACTGCGCGGCCATCCCGGAAACGCTGATCGAATCCGAACTGTTCGGACACGAGAAAGGCGCCTTCACCGGCGCCAGCGCTGGCCGCGCTGGGCTGGTCGAAGCCGCTGACGGTGGCACTCTGTTTCTCGACGAGATCGGCGAACTGCCGCTCGAGGCACAGGCACGTCTGCTCCGGGTCCTGCAGGAAGGCGAGATCCGCCGGGTTGGTTCGGTGCAGTCACAGAAGGTCGACGTACGCCTGATCGCCGCCACGCACCGCGACCTGAAAACCCTGGCCAAGACCGGCCAGTTCCGTGAAGACCTCTATTACCGCCTGCACGTCATCGCGCTCAAGCTGCCGCCGCTGCGTGAGCGGGGTGGTGACGTGCTGGAGATCGCCAAAGCCTTCCTGGCACGCCAGGGTGAGCGCATGAGCAGCGACGACCTGCATTTTTCCCGCGATGCCGAGCAGGCGATCCGTCACTACTCGTGGCCGGGCAACGTTCGCGAGCTGGAAAACGCGATCGAGCGCGCAGCCATTCTCAGCGAAAGCCCGGAGATCGATGCCGAGCTGCTGGGCATCGATATCGAGCTGGACGAACTGGACGACGATTTCGACGAGCCCCTTGGCACCATTCGCGGCATTGCCACGGGCAACGAGCCGACCGAGGATCTGTCGCTGGAGGACTACTTCCAGCACTTCGTGCTCGAGCATCAGGATCACATGACCGAGACCGAGCTGGCTCGCAAGCTGGGCATCAGCCGCAAATGTCTGTGGGAACGCCGCCAGCGCCTGGGAATTCCGCGGCGCAAGTCGAGTAGCGCGGCCGGGTAATCTGTTACCGCCCGCCATGACTCGTAACAAAAACCGGGAGCAACGGTAACGCTGCCCCGGTTTTTTATTGCCCGCCTCAGTCTAGATAATCACCAAGTCGTTGATAAATAAGGATTTTCGAAAGCTGGCACGGCAACTGCTTACGTACAGGCACAACAACAATAACAAGCAGATCCCACAATAAGAACAAGACGTAACGGCTCCAGCAAAATAACGACAAGAAGGCGGAGGCGCAGCTAACTGATTCTTTTGGAGAGGACTTGCCACGGGGTTCGCCCCACGACCAGGCCGAGAACAACAAAAAACTGCATCAGCAGGGCCCGCATTGGTTGGATCGAAGATCAAGGCAAAGTCAGCGACCAAAGAAATCCGTTTGCTATTAGCTCCCAGTGTGGAGTGCTCCTGACGGCCACGGCCAGATGGAACAGGCGAACAACAAAAACAGCAACGCCTGAGCGACTAATAACAATAAAGCACGCAACAGTATTCAAAGGGGAGCTTCGGCTCCCCTTTGTGCTATCCGGGGCTTACCCATTTTCCTTCACAGCAGTCTTACTGCTCGACAATCGCGTGGCCTCCGCCCTGCGCCAAGCACTGCCTGCGTGACGCGGCGCACGATGCTTTTTGACACCTCCCTACGCATCGTTCAACATCCAGCACTCTCGGTGCTAGAATCCGCGCAGGTTTCGCGGCCATTCGCGACACCGGCCCGTCTTCCGCCACACAGTTGCCCCCCATGCTGAAAAAGCTGTTCCAGTCTTTTCGTCTTCCTCTGCGCCGCATCCCGCATCCCCGCCGCACACCTGAAATTCTGTCCAGCCGGCAGCATTCCCTGCATCGCAACGAGATCAGTCGTTACGCGGTGAGTGTGGTCGAACGACTGCAGCAGGCGGGTTACGAGGCATATGTGGTCGGCGGCTGCGTGCGCGACCTGCTGCTGCAGCTGAACCCCAAGGATTACGACGTCGCGACCAGCGCGACCCCCGAACAGGTCCGCGCCGAATTCCGCAACGCCCGCGTGATCGGACGCCGTTTCAAGCTGGTGCATGTTCATTTCGGTCGCGAGATCATCGAGGTCGCCACCTTCCGCGCCAACCATCCGGAAGAGGATGACGACGATGCCAGCCATCTCGCTTCGCGCAACGAGAGCGGCCGCATCCTGCGTGACAACATCTATGGCACCCTCGAAGACGACGCCCAGCGCCGCGACTTCACCATCAATGCGCTGTATTACGATCCGACTTCCGAGCGCATCCTCGACCACACCCGTGGCGTACACGACATCCGCAATCGCCTGATCCGTCTGATCGGCGACCCCGAGCAGCGCTACCAGGAAGACCCGGTGCGCATGCTGCGTGCCGTGCGTTTCGCCGCCAAGCTCGACTTCGAGATCGAACGGCACAGCGCCGAACCCATCGTCGACCTCGCCGACCTGCTCGACGGCATTCCCTCGGCACGCCTGTTCGACGAAGTGCTCAAGCTATTCCTCGGCGGCAAGGCCGAGCGCACCTTCGAGCTGCTGCTCGAATACGATCTCTTCGCCCCGCTGTTCCCGGCGAGCGCCGCAGCACTCGAGCGCAACCCGGAATACGCCGGCACGCTGATCCGCAACGCCCTGGCCAACACCGACCTGCGCATTCAGCAGGGAAAACCGGTGACGCCGGCATTCCTCTTTGCCGCACTGCTCTGGCCCGCCCTGCCCGCCCGCGTACTGGAACTGCAGGACCGTGGCATGCCGCCGATCCCGGCGATGCAGGAAGCGGCGCACGACATCATCTGGGAGCAGTGCCAGCGCACCGCGATTCCGAAACGCTTCACCATCCCCATGCGCGAGATCTGGGACATGCAGGAGCGCCTGCCGCGCCGCCAGGGGCGCCGCGCCGATCAGTTGCTGGAAAATCCGCGCTTCCGCGCCGGCTACGATTTCCTTCTGCTACGCGAAAGCGCCGGAGAGAAAACCAACGGCCTCGGCGACTGGTGGACCGAATATCAGGAAGCCAGCGACAGCGAACGTCGCAACATGATTCGCGGCCTCAGCAACAAGGAAGAAGCCGGCGGAGCGAAGAAGCGTCGTCGTGGGGGGCGCCGCCGCCGTGGTCCGGGCGACAACGCCGCCAACCCGGCCGAGTAAAATGGAACGCGTCTACATCGGCCTGGGCAGCAACCTGGCCGATCCGCAACAGCAACTGCGCGGCGCCCTGCAAGCGCTGGCTGACTTGCCACAGAGCAGTCTCGCAGCAGTATCGTCACTCTATGCCAGCGACCCACTCGGACCAGCCGACCAACCACGTTACGTCAACGCCGTGGCCGCACTGGACACCAGTCTCGCGCCGCTCGATCTGCTCGACGCCCTGCAACGCATCGAGCAGGCCCAGGGCCGTGAGCGCAAGGCGGAGCGCTGGGGGCCGCGTACGCTGGATCTGGACATCCTGCTGTTCGGCGATCGCCTGATCGCCGAACCCCGCCTGCAGGTTCCGCATTATCACCTGCAAGCCCGCGCGTTCGTGCTCTACCCGCTCGCTGAAGTCGCTCCGGCGGAGTTGCTGCTGGCCGATGGTCGCCGACTCGTCGACCTGCTCGCCGCCTGCCCATTCAGCGGTCTCGAGAGGCTTGGCGATGACGGTGTCACCGCCGCGGTAACGAACGTAACGCGCGGGTAACACTCGCGATTGACTTACTCTGTCGCCGCCGGGACTATAAGCGCCCTCTGCCATCCGCGGCCCCATGCACCCAACCGGTGCGCCGCGCGGCAACCCTGACCTCCGAGGCTCGAAGAGGACGGCATTCATGCCAGACGTAACCCTGACCACGCTGCAAGGGCTCAAGCAGAAGGGCGAAAAGATCGTCATGCTCACCTGCTATGACGCCACCTTCGCCAAGACCGCCTGCGATGCGGGCGTCGAGATGCTTCTGATCGGCGATTCACTCGGCATGGTCCTGCAAGGTCACGACAGCACCCTGCCGGTCACCGTTGCCGACATGGCCTATCACACCGCCAGCGTCAAACGCGGTAATCGTGGCGCGATGATCGTCGCCGACCTGCCGTTCATGGCCAACGCCACCACCGAGCAGACCCTGAACAATTCGGCCGTGCTGATGCAGGCTGGCGCACACATGATCAAGCTGGAGGGCACCGCCTGGCTGGCCGAGTCGATCCGCCTGCTGGCCGAGCGTGGCATTCCAGTCTGCGCACACATGGGCCTGACGCCACAGGCGGTCAACATCTTCGGCGGTTACAAGGTACAAGGCCGCGAGGAAGCCCAGGCACTTCAGATGCTGGAGGACGCCAAGGCGCTGGAAGCCGCCGGTGCAGCCATGCTGCTGCTCGAATGCGTACCCAGCGAACTGGCTGCGCGCATCACCCGGGCGGTGCAGATTCCGGTGATCGGCATCGGCGCCGGCAGCGACACCGACGGCCAGGTGCTGGTGTTGCACGATATGCTCGGGCTCTCGCTCGGTGGCCGCGTACCGAAGTTCGTCAAGAACTTCATGCGCGAGCACGGTGACATCCCATCCGCCATCGCCGGCTACGTGAAAGCCGTCAAGGCCACCGAATTCCCCGCAGTCGAACACGGTTTCTCCGCATGAACATCGTCAAGACCATCGCCGACCTGCGTGCCGCAGTGTCCCGCGCCCGTGGGGAAGGCAAGCGCATCGGCTTCGTGCCGACCATGGGCAACCTGCACGCCGGCCACATCGCGCTGGTGAAGAAGGCCGGGCAGCGCGCCGACTTCGTGGTCGCCAGCATCTTCGTCAATCCACTGCAGTTCGGCCCCAACGAAGACCTGGACAACTACCCGCGCACCCTCGCTGCGGATCAGGACAAGCTGTTCGAAGCCGGCTGCCACCTGCTCTTTGCGCCGAGCGTCGAAGAGATTTATCCGCACGGCCAGGCCCAGCAGACCATCGTTCGCGTGCCCGGCGTTTCCGAAGGTCTCTGCGGTGGCAGCCGCCCCGGGCATTTCGACGGTGTATCCACCGTGGTCAGCAAGCTGTTCAACATGGTGCTGCCGGACCTCGCCGTATTCGGTCAGAAAGACTTCCAGCAGCTGGCGGTGATCCGCACCATGGTCCGCGATCTGAACATGCCAGTGCAGATCCTCTCGGAGCCGATCGTTCGCGCCGCCGACGGCCTGGCGCTGTCTTCACGCAACGGCTATCTGAGTGCAGACGAGCGCGCCACGGCTCCATCGCTGTACCGCACCCTGAGCCAGCTGGACGTAGCGATCCGGGGCGGTCGCCGCGACTACCCGGCGCTGATCGCCGAAGGCCTGAGCGCTTTGCAGGCTGCCGGCCTGCGTCCGGACTATCTGGAGATTCGCAACGCAATCGACCTGCAACCGGTCAGCGAGCGCTCCACCGAGCTGGTCATCCTCGCCGCCGCCTACCTGGGCAAGACGCGGCTGATCGACAACCTGCTGGTGGACATCCACACATCGGCCTGATCCCAGCCATTTGCCCGCAGCCTTGATCACGTTCGAGGCTTAAGGCACACTCTGCGCCGCTTGCGCACCCGGAGGACCCCGCCATGCACGCCATCATGCTCAAGGCCAAACTGCACCGCGCCCAGGTAACTCACTCGGTGCTCGATTATGAAGGTTCCTGCGCCATCGACGGCGAATGGCTGGACCTGGCCGGCATCCGTGAATACGAACAGATCCAGATCTACAACGTCGACAATGGCGAGCGCTTCACCACGTACGCCATCCGCGGCGAGGAAGGTTCGAAGATCATCTCGGTCAACGGTGCCGCTGCTCACAAGGCCGGTGTCGGTCACCGCCTGATCATCTGCGCCTACGCCCACTACAGCGAGGCCGAGCTGGCCAATTTCAAACCGCATGTGCTTTACATGGGTGCCGACGGCGAGCTGAGCCATACCAGCAACGCAATCCCGGTACAGGTCGCCTGAGCCACCGTTCAGGTGTCGCCGAATAGAAGCCCGAAGTGTTCTGCACTTCGGGCTTTTTCGTTTGAACATGGCTGAATGGTCGATAGGTGCGAGAGTGAAAGCACGGGCCCGAGCAGAATAGAAGGCAATGGCCCGGAACAGAGTGGGGGTTTCCCCTGTCTGAGCTGACTCTGATGGCATAGGATGTGCCTTCACCGGCTCGGTGAAAGCCGGGTTCGGCCAGCATCCGCAGCATTCAGGAGGAGTGCCGGCGCGCCCGCACGGTCATACACATTACTGAACCCCGTCGCGAACAACGCGCGCCTGCGCGTGCAACTGCAGGGGTTCAGCGGCCTGTCAAAGCAAAGGAAGCCGCATCACCATGAGCTACTACCAGCATCCGCTCGATGTCACCGGCCTGCCGTCCTGGAAGGCCCTGGAAGAACACCGCCTGGCCATGCAGAACTTCAGCATGCGCGAAGCATTCAAGGCCGACCCGACGCGCTTCGATGATCTGTCGGTTTCCTGCAGCGGCCTGTTTCTCGACTACTCGAAGAACCTCATCACGCCCGAGACTCGCACCCTGCTGGTGAACCTGGCCCGCGAGGCCGGCGTCGAGCAGGCAGCCCATGCGATGTTCGAAGGCGAGCGCATCAACGCCTCGGAAAACCGTCCCGTGCTGCACACCGCCCTGCGCCGCCCGATGGGCGAATCGGTGATGGTCGACGGCAAGAACATCATGCGTGACGTGCACACCGCGCTGGCGCAGATGACCGACATCGTCACCCGCATCCACAACAACCTGTGGCGCGGCTTCAGCGACAAGACCATCACCGACGTGGTGAACATCGGCATCGGCGGCTCGTTCCTCGGCCCGCAGCTGGTATCCGAGGCGCTGTTGCCGTTCACCCAGCACGGCGTACGCACGCACTACCTGGCGAACATCGACGGCAGCGAATTCCGCGAAGTGACCGCCAAGCTGAATGTCGAAACCACGCTGTTCATCATCTCCAGCAAGACGTTCGGCACCCTCGAGACGCTGAAGAACGCCCAGGCCGCACGCACCTGGTATCTGGGCAAGGGCGGCACCGAAGAGAAGCTCTACCGCCACTTCATCGCCGTCACCAGCAACAAGCAGGCGGCGGTCGAATTCGGTATCCGCGAAAAGAACATCTTTCCGATGTGGGACTGGGTCGGCGGTCGCTATTCGCTGTGGTCGGCGATCGGCTTGCCCATCGCCCTGGCGATCGGCATGTCCAACTTCAAGGATCTGCTGTCCGGCGCCTACAGCATGGACCAGCATTTCCTCAGCGAGCCGTTCGAAAGCAACATGCCGGTGCTGCTGGCGATGCTCGGCGTCTGGTACCACAACTTCTGGGGTGCACAGAGCTACGCGTTCCTGCCCTACGACCACTACCTGCGCAACTTCGTCAAACACCTGCAGCAGATGGACATGGAGTCCAACGGCAAGAGCGTGCGCCAGGACGGCACACCGGTGTCCTGCACCACCGGCCCGGTGATCTGGGGCGGTGTCGGCTGTAACGGCCAGCACGCCTACCACCAGCTGCTGCACCAGGGCACACCGCTGATCCCGGCCGACTTCATCGTGCCCGTGGTTAGCCACAACCCTGTCGCCGATCACCACGAGTGGCTCTACGCCAACTGCCTGTCGCAGAGCCAGGCCTTGATGCGCGGCAAGACGCGCGAAGAAGCCGAGGCCGAACTGCGCGCCAAGGGCCTCAGCGAGGCCGAGGTGCAGCGTCTCGCCCCGCACAAGGTGATCCCCGGCAACCGCCCGAGCAACACCGTGGTGATGGAAACCATCAGCCCCGGCCGCCTCGGCGCACTGATCGCGCTGTACGAGCACAAGGTCTTCGTCCAAGGCGTGATCTGGGGGATCAACTCCTTCGACCAGTGGGGCGTGGAGCTCGGCAAGGATCTGGGCAAGGCCGTCTACAACCAGATGACCCGCTTCGATGCTGCGCCCGCAGAGGATGCCTCCACCCAGGGCCTGATCGACTTCTTCCGCGGCCGCCACCGCGGCTGATATCGCCCCTCGACCGGACAACAGTGCGGCGCTGCTGTCCGGTCTCCTTCCCCCGTTACCACCGCCAATTGGCGAGCCCTCTGCGTCTGTTCAGGTAACATCGCCGCTTGCCAAGCCAACAGCGCTGTCGCCATGGAATTCATTCGCCGTCATATCGAAACCCGCGTGCTCAGCCTTACCGGGCTGGCGATCGGCGGTGTCGATTACGAAAATCCTCCGGGCGATCCCGGCCTGTTCGGGCCTGAGTCCGTGTGCTGGCGCGTGCATGGCGACTTCACCTCGATGATGGTTGGCGGAATCTCCGCACTTCTATTGCAGGCGCTGCACCCGTTGGCGCTGTCCGGTGTGTGGGATCACTCTAATTTTCGCGAGGACCTGCTCGGCCGCCTGCGGCGCACCGGGCAGTTCATCTCCGCCACTACCTTCGGTAGCCACGCCGATGCCGACCGGCTGATCGAGCGGGTCAAACGGATTCATGCAGGCGTATCCGGTACGGCGCCGGATGGTCGTCCCTACGCCGCGTCGGATCCCGACCTGCTGACCTGGGTGCACGTCGCCGAGGTCAGCAGCTTTCTCAAGTCCCACTTGCGCTACCTCAATCCGGATCTACCCGCTGCCGAGCAGGATCGCTATTACGCCGAAGTGGCGCTGATCGCCGAGCGCCTCGGCGCCGGTGACGTGCCGCGTTCGCGCGCGCAGATCGAGGCTTATCTCGAGCGCACCAGCCCCCAGCTCCGGAGCGACGAGCGTGCGCTGGAAATCCTGCAGACACTGCGTACCGCCCCGGCGCCCAGCCCCCTGCTCAGGCCTTTCGGAACGCTGATGCTGCACGCTGGTGTCGAGCTCTTGCCCGAATGGGCTCAGGAAATGCTTGGCCTGACACTGAGCGAAAGCCGACGCCAGCTGATCCGCACCGGGGTTCGCAGCACCGCGCCGGTAGTGCGCTGGGCCGTACGCAGCGGCTCCGTACACCGCGCGCGTCGACGCATGGGCCTGCCGCCACGCTAGCGCCAGGCAACCAGCGCAGCGATTCTTGATAGACTGCGCGCCCTTCTATTTCGAGTCGCCGCGCATGTCATCCCTCGTCCAGGCGCTGCGCGCCGCCTTCGATAGCCGCCGCCCACTGCTCGACGAATTGCAGCAGCAAGGCACCGATTGCTACCGGCTGTTCCATGGCAGCCAGGAAGGCGCGGCCGGCTTGACGGTCGATCGCTACGGCCCGCAGCTGATGGTGCAAAGCTTCCATCAAGCGCTCGACGCGCAAGCGCTGCAGAGCATCCATGACGAATCCACCGACTTTCTCGGGCAACCGCTCCAGCTCATCTACAACGATCGCTCGCAGAGCAACTCACGGATCGACCGCAGCAACCAGGCGCATCAACCTGAGGACGGGGCGCTGGAAGATCAGGTCGCCCATGAGTGGGGCCTGCGCTATCGCGTGCGAGGTCGCCACAGCGGGCAGGACCCACTGCTGTTCCTCGACCTGCGCAACGCCCGCGGCTGGGTCAAGCAACACAGCGCCGGCAAGTCGGTACTCAATCTGTTTTCCTACACCTGCGGCGTCGGCCTGTGCGCCGCCGCAGGCGGAGCGTCGGAAGTCTGGAATGTCGATTTCGCCGAGCGCAACCTGGCAGTGGGCCGGGAAAACGGCGAGCTGAACCCTTCCCTGCCGCCAATGCAGTTCGTACATTCCGACTACTTCCCGGCGATCCGCCAACTGGCCGGTCTGCCGGTCAGCGCCCGTCGCGGACGAGCCTTGCCGGACTACCCGCGCCTGGTACAACGTCAGTTCGATCTGGTACTGCTCGATCCGCCCGCCTGGGCACGCAGCGCCTTCGGCACGGTGGACCTGCTGCGCGACTATCAGAGCCTGCTCAAACCGGCATTGCTGGCAACCGCTGAAGATGGGGTGCTGATCTGCTGCAACAACCTGGCGAAGGTATCGATGGATGAGTGGCGGCCCCTGGTGCTGCGCTGCGCCGAGAAGGCCGGCAGGCCGGTACGCGAATGGCAGGCGCTGGCACCGGCTGCCGACTTCCCCTCGCGCGATGGGCTGCCCCCACTGAAGACCCTGATTCTGCGGCTTTGAGCGCATTGCCCGTATCGCTCGATTCGGGGAACCGCGTACGCGTGCCATACTCCAAGGCAACCATCCGCCAGGAATACTTCCGGTCATGCCCAATGGAATGAAGCGTGCGTTCACCGGGGTGGCGCTCGTGCTGATCTGCTACAGCCTGCTTGGCTTTCTGATCCTGCCGGGTATCGCCCAGCGCATCGCCAATCAGCAGCTTGCGGCCTACGCAACCGTGCCGGCCAGCCTGCAACGTATCGAATTCAACCCGTTCAGCCTCGAGCTCTCGCTGTTCGGCCTGCGCATCGGCGAGCAGGACGATCGTCAGCTGGCCTTCGAGCGGCTCTTTCTCGACCTGCAGTGGGACAGCCTCTGGCAACGCACGCTGCACCTAGCCAATGTCGAGCTTATCGAGCCGGACGTCGAGGTGCGCTTCGCCGAAGATGGCACGCTCAATCTCAGCCAGCTGTTCGAGGTGCCTGAATCAGAGCCGACGACCAGCGAGGGCGGTGACATCTTCCCGCTGCGCATGGATCGTCTGCAACTGGCAGGCGGTCGCCTCGCCTTCCTGGACCAGCGCCCGAGCGAGCCGATTGCCCTGGTCTACGATTCACTGGATTTCGAACTGCACAACCTCGCCACCCGCAGCGACGGCAGCGCCGATGCCCGTTTAACAGCCAGCGGGCCGAGCGGTGGGCGCATCGACTGGCAGGGCGATATCAGCCTGCAACCACTGACATCCAGCGGTCAGTTGCAGATCAGCGATCTCCAGCTCAAGGACCTGTGGCCCTATGTGCGCGACGCCGTGCCGCTGACACTCAAGGATGGCAGTCTCCAGTTCAGCACGAACTATCGCCTGGACCTCAGCGATGACCTCGCGCTGCGACTGGAGAATGCCAAGGCCGCACTCGGCCCATTGGCCCTCGACAGCCCTGATGGGCACAAGCTGATCCGCATGGAGCGACTCGAGCTGAGCGAAACGTCGCTGGACCTGGCCAGGCAGCAGATCAGCATTGGCAAACTGCGCAGCCGCAATCTGGAAACCTGGGCGGCCCGGGAAGCGGACGGAGAACTCGACTGGCAGAAACTGTTCGCCTCCACCAGCGACAAGACAGATGCCGACGCGCCGACCACGGACGACACAGCAAAGGGAGCCAACGCACCCTGGCAGGTGTTGTTACGCGACGCTCAGTTGCGCGACTACCGGGTCCATCTCGTCGATCGCGTCCCGGACGATGAAGTCGCGCTGGAGCTGGGCCCGCTAGATCTGAACATCCGCGAGTTCGACAGCCTCGGCACCAGCCCCTTCTCCCTCGAACTGGAAACCTGAGTCGGTAAGCAAGGCGCCATCCAGGCCAACGGGCAACTTCAGATGAGCCCCATGAGCGGCAAGCTGGCGGTGACCACGCGAGATATCGACCTGCGCATCGCCCAGGCCTATCTCAGCCCACTGGTCCATCTGGAAGTGCGCAGCGGCCTGCTGGCCAGCGAACTCGAGGTCGAGCTGAAGTCCACCGAGCCGCTGGCCTTCAGCGTTCGGGGCAGCGTAGACGCCACTCAGCTGCATACGCTGGACACGATCAACAATCGCGATTTCGTCAAATGGCAGCGCCTGCAACTCAGCGGCCTCGACTACCAGCACCCGAGCAGCCTGGCAATCGAGCGCGTCGACCTCAGCCAGCCTTATGCGCGCTTCATCATCAACCCGGACCTGAGCACCAACATCAACGACCTGCTGGTCGAGCGCAGTGAGGCTGGGGATGACAACGCACAGGCACAAGACTCCTCCGAGCCGCTGGCTATCCGTATCGGCGGCATTGCCATTGCCGACGGCTCGGCGAACTTTGCCGACTTCAGCCTGCGACCGCCCTTCGTCACCGCCATCCAGTCGCTCAACGGAGATATCGGCACCCTGGACAACCGCGAGCAGAAAGCCGCCTCGGTAAATGTCGCCGGCAAGGTGGATCAGTATGCGCCGGTCAGCATCAAGGGCAGCCTGACGCCTTTCGATCCACTGCAGAGCCTCGACATCGCCACGAGCTTCCGCCAGGTCGAGTTGACTACGCTGACGCCTTACTCCGGCAAATTCGCCGGCTACCGGATCCGCAAGGGCCGCCTCAATCTGGATCTGCATTACCGGATTGAGCAGGGTCGTCTAAACGCAGAAAACAAGGTCGTTCTGGAGCAGCTTCAGCTTGGCGAGAAGGTCGACAGTCCTGACGCCGTGGATCTGCCTGTTCGGCTAGCGGTCGCCCTGCTCAAGGACAGCAAGGGCACCATCTCCATCGAATTGCCGGTGCAGGGCAACCTGAACGACCCGCAGTTCAGCGTCATGCCGATCGTCTGGCAGACGCTGCGCAATCTGGTGGTTCGCGCAGCCCAGGCGCCATTCAAGTTCATAGCCGGACTGGCCGGCGGAAGCGACGCCGACCTCAGCCATGTCGGCTTCGAACCGGCCAGCAGCGAGCTGGATAGCGAAGCGCGCAAACGTCTGGACACGCTGGCCTCGGCCCTGAAGCAACGTCCGGCTCTACGCCTGGAGGTGGAAGGCATGAGCGCCGCTGCCGTCGATGGCGCGCTGCTGGCCGAACAACGCCTACAGCAGGAGTTCCGCGAAACCCAGTATCGAATCCTGCAGCGTCGTGGCGACAAGGTGCCCGCGGACGCCAGTCAGATCCAGGTCGAAGCGGAAGACGAGGCCGCGTTGCTGGAAGGCATCTACCGCAGTCGCCTCAAGCAGCAGCCGCCAGCCGAGTGGCGCGAACTGGACGACGAAGAGCGCGCCGCACAGATGCGCAAGGCCGTGCTCGATTCCTGGAGGGACAGTGCAGCGTTGCTGCGCCGCCTCAGCCGCGAACGTGCGGCCGCGATAAAGGGCTATCTGGTAGACGTGGGCCTGGACTCGGAGCGGGTGTACCTGCTGGACACCGGCACAACCGAACAGGGAAGCGACGGTAAGGTCGCGACGGCGATGCACCTGGGGAGTGAATGATGATCTCGCGTAAATACGTTGTTGCTTGTGTACTGCTGGCCGCGTTTTCCGGGGCTCACGCCGATACCCTTCGTTGCGGGAGCCAGCTCGTCACCACGGGTGACCGCGCCTTCGAAGTGGAAAGCAAGTGCGGCGTGCCGCAGCACCGCGATCTTGTCGGCTACACGCTCAGCCGTAACGACCGCCAGGAGTTCGCGCTGGAGGAATGGGTTTACGGTCCGCGTAATGGCATGCTCAGCATCCTGACCTTCGAAGGCAACCGCCTGGTTCGCATTGAAACCCGCAGAGCCAACTGATCCCCTGGAGCCATACCGATGGACCGTCGCGTTCCCGCCACACTTCTGCTTTGCCTGTTGCTTGTCACCCTGCAAGCGCAGGCCTCTTCTACCTATCGCTGCAACAGCCGCCTGGTGAGCCTGGAAGCCACCACGGCCGAGGTTCGCAGCAAATGCGGCGAGCCATCCAGCGCCGCCTTGGTCGGTTACAAGGAGATCGTTGATGATCATGGCTACCAACAGGAGGTGCCTGTCGAGGAATGGGTCTACGGGCCGAACAACGGCATGCTCCATTTCCTGCGATTCGAAGGCAATCGTCTCCGGCAGATCACCAGTGAGCGAGGAAACTAGGACACAAAAAACCCCACTGTAGAGTGGGGTTTTCTGATTTGCGCCCCGCCACTGACTGGCGGGGAGAACTCTGTTACTCGGCGGCTTTCAGGCCGTCGGCAGAGACTTCACGAACGCCTTTGATGCCCTTGGCCTTGGCCACGGCAGCTTCTTTCTCGGCTTCGGTAGCTACGGTCCCAGACAGCGAGACTACGCCATCCTTGGTCTCCACTTCTATGTCCATGCCGGGAGTCGCGTCTTCGGCCAGCAGGGTGGATTTCACCTTGGTGGTGATCCAGGTATCGGAAGCAGCATCACCGGCATCGTCCATAGTGTTGGCGGCCAGCATGACGGTATCGGTCTTGTCGATGGCAGGCGTGGTATCGGCCAGAGCGGCGCCGGCGAACGGCAGGCTAAGAGCAGCGGCGATGGCAGCGGCAGTAAGTGTCTGAGTAGTCTTCATAGATGTCACTCCTGTTCTCGTGGTTTCTGGGGCATGACTCCGGCCTCAGATGCACGAATAACAGCGCAAGCGTTGTGCCAACTTGGTGTTATTTTTTTATCCTTAATAATCAATAAGTTATGCATGGCAGCAATTCACGAGCTACTTGCACATTGCAAGTTTCCCCCGGCCGCTGCGTGCATCTTGCAATCTCGCACAGGCATTGAATAAATATCACGACCAAACAAAAAGGGCCCGAAGGCCCTTCTGTTCAACTGCCAGCTATCAAACGCCAGAGGCTTCAGCGGCGGCAACGTCCTTGATGGAGAGCTTGATACGGCCGCGGTTGTCCACGTCCAGCACCAGCACCTTCACTTCCTGACCTTCTTTAAGCACATCGGTGACTTTCTCGATACGCTGATCGCTGATCTGCGAGATGTGCACCAGGCCATCCTTGCCCGGGAGGATGTTTACGAACGCGCCGAAGTCGACGATGCGCTCGATCTTGCCGACGTAGATCTTGCCGATTTCGGCTTCAGCGGTGATGCCCAGTACGCGCTGCTTGGCCGCCTCTGCCGCTTCCTTGGTTTCGCCGAAGATCTTGATCGATCCATCGTCTTCGATGTCGATCGAGGCCTTGGTCTCTTCACAGATAGCGCGAATGGTGGCGCCACCCTTGCCGATCACGTCACGTATCTTGTCCTGGTCGATCTTCATCGCCAGCATGGTCGGGGCATTGGCCGACAGCTCGCTGCGTGACTGGGCGATGACCTGGTTCATCTGGCCGAGGATGTTCAGGCGAGCTTCCAGAGCCTGCTCCAGCGCCTGCTCCATGATCTCTTCGGTGATTCCCTGGATTTTGATGTCCATCTGCAGCGCGGTCACGCCCTTGGCGGTACCGGCTACCTTGAAGTCCATGTCGCCCAGGTGATCTTCGTCACCGAGGATGTCGGTCAGAACGGCAAACTTCTCGCCTTCCTTGACCAGACCCATGGCGATACCGGCCACCGGAGCCTTCATTGGCACACCAGCGTCCATCAGGGCAAGGGAAGCACCGCAGACGGAAGCCATGGAGGACGAACCATTGGATTCGGTGATTTCCGACACTACACGGATGGTGTAGGGGAATTCGTCGGCGCTCGGCAGCATGGCGGCGACGCCACGACGGGCCAGGCGACCATGACCGATTTCACGGCGACCGGTAGCGCCCATGCGACCACACTCGCCCACCGAGTACGGCGGGAAGTTGTAGTGAAGCATGAAGGGGTCTTTCTTCTCGCCTTCCAGGGTGTCGAGCAGCTGTGCGTCACGGGCGGTGCCGAGAGTGGCAACTACCAGAGCCTGGGTCTCACCACGGGTGAACAGCGCCGAACCGTGGGTCTTGTCGAGTACGCCGACCTCGATGTTCAGCCCGCGGACGGTGCGGGTGTCGCGACCATCGATGCGTGGCTTGCCATTGACGATGTTCTCGCGAACGGTGCGGTATTCGATCTCACCGAAAGCGTCCTTCACTTCGCCAGCAGACGGCTGGCCTTCTTCACCGGAGAACTTGGCAACGACCTGGTCCTTCAGCTCGCCCAGGCGCGCATAGCGGTCCTGCTTGATGGTGATGGTGTAGGCCTGGGAGATGGCTTCGCCGAACTCGGCACGGATGGCGTCCAGCAGTGCGGTATTGGCCTGCGGAGCGGTCCAGTCCCAGCGCGGCTTGCCGGCTTCAGCGGCGAGCTCTTCGACCGCCTTGATCACAGCCTGGAACTCGTCGTGGGCGAACAGGACGGCGCCCAGCATCTGATCTTCGGTCAGCTCTTTGGCTTCCGATTCGACCATCAGTACAGCGTCTTTGGTGCCGGCTACGACCATGTCCAGGCTGGAGGCCTTGAGCTGCTCGTAGTTCGGGTTCAGCAGGTAGCCGGTTTCCGGATGGAAAGCCACGCGTGCGGCACCGATCGGGCCGTCGAACGGAATGCCGGAAACAGCCAGAGCAGCCGAAGTACCGATCATCGCGGCGATGTCCGGGTCAGTCTTCTTGCTGGTGGAAACGACGGTACAGATGACCTGCACTTCGTTCTGGAAACCTTCCGGGAACAGCGGACGGATCGGACGATCGATTAGACGCGAGGTCAGGGTTTCCTTTTCGGAAGGACGCGCTTCACGCTTGAAGAAGCCGCCGGGGATCTTGCCGGCTGCGTAGGTCTTTTCCTGGTAGTGGACCGAGAGCGGAAAAAAGCCTTTGCTCGGGTCGGCGTTCTTGGCGCCAGTGACAGCGACCAGTACGGTCACGTCGTCATCGACGGTGACCAGCACTGCGCCGGAGGCCTGGCGGGCGATACGACCCGTTTCCAGGGTTACGGTCGACTGACCGAATTGAAACTTCTTGATTACCGGATTCACGGTTTTTCCTTCTCTTTGTTGCCTTGGGGAAATTGGCAGAACGTTCGGGAGTCGGCCCGAAACGACCTGCAAGAAAGCCAAAAGCTGGAAGACCGAAGCTGATCGAGGGATATCCCACTTTCAACTTCAGGCTTCCAGCTTCCGGCTTCCAGCGCGGGCGCGTCTTAGCGACGCAGACCCAGACGACCGATCAGGGTGCTGTAACGAGTGGTGTCCTTACCCTTCAGGTAATCCAGCAGCTTGCGGCGCTGGTTAACCATACGGATCAGACCACGACGCGAGTGGTGGTCTTTGCCGTTGGCCTTGAAGTGGTCCTGCAGCTTGTTGATGTTGGCGGTCAGCAGGGCTACCTGCACTTCCGGAGAACCGGTATCGCCTTCAGCTTGCTTGTACTCGTTAACGATCTGGGCTTTTTCTTCAACGCTCAGTGCCATGATAGGGCTCCTTGAGTGAACAGGCCGGGAATCATCCCGTGTTTAATAAAGAGAAATGACCGTGCCTGCTGACAGCCACCCTCTGACGCAACGCGCGAACGCGCTGCGTAACGGTCATTCCGACCGAATCAACCGACGTGGCGCGATGCGCCCGTCTTCGCTCACTTCACCGATACCGATGAAGCGACCATTGTTATCCTGTACGCGAACCATGCCGTACTTGGGAGCTTCTGGCGCCCGCACCGGTTGTCCATGCAGCCAGTAGTAGGCACTGTGCTCGGACAGCTGCAACAACGGCCAATGTTCAAGCCCGCTGTCCACCGGCTGCAAGAGACTATCCAGCGCCTCGGCACCACCCTCACCATGCAACTGCTCAAGCGTTTCGAGCGTTACCGTCTGCGACAGGTCGAACGGCCCGGCCTGGGTTCGCCGCAGCTCGGCAACGTGCGCACCACAGCCGAGCAACTGGCCGATGTCTTCGACCAAGGTGCGGATATAGGTGCCTTTGCTGCATGCAACGGCCAGTCGCGCCTTGTCGCCGTCAAGCGAGAGCAACTCCAAGCGCGCAATATTAACAGAACGCGGCTCGCGCTCCACCACCTCTCCGGCACGCGCCAGTTTGTACAGCGGCTGACCATCGCGCTTGAGTGCCGAATACATCGGCGGCACCTGCAGGATGTCACCGCGAAACTGCGGCAACAGTGCCTCCAATTGCTCGACGGTAACCGCTACCGGCTTGCGCTCCAGAACCTCACCTTCGGCATCAGCAGTGGTCGTGGTGACCCCCAGCTGCATGACCGTCTCGTAGGCCTTGTCCGCGTCCAGAAGGTACTGCGAGAACTTGGTCGCCTCTCCAAAACACAGCGGCAACACACCTGTGGCGAGCGGATCGAGACTCCCGGTATGTCCGGCCTTCTCAGCATTCAGCAGCCAGCGAACCTTCTGCAAGGCCGCATTGGAGGTGAACCCACGCGGCTTGTCGAGCAGGATGATGCCGTTGACGTTGCGCCGTACACGCTTGACCTGTGCCACGCTTATTCTCCGCGCTCGTCGCTGTGCTTGCGATCTTCCGCCACCGCACGCTCGATCAGCGAGCTCAGCTCGACACCCCGACGAATGCTCGCGTCGTAGTTGAAGTGCAGCTGCGGAACAGTGCGCAGCTTCATGCTCTTGCCCAGCTGCATGCGCAGGAATCCGGCAGCGTCGTTGAGGATGCGCAAGTTGCCCTTAACCGCCTCCTGGTCGTCATCTTGCCCCATGATGGTGATGAAGATCTTCGCGTGGGAAAGATCACGACTGACGTCGACCGCAGTGATGGTGACCAGACCCAAACGCGGATCCTTGATCTCACGCTGAATGAGCAGCGCCAGTTCGCGCTGCATCTGATCGCCGATACGCTGGGTACGACTGAATTCTTTGGCCATAAATTTCCACCCGTTTAAAAGCCGAAAGCTGGAAGCTCGAAGCAGTGACCGCATTCAGGCGGCCACCGACTCCTTGCTTCCAGCTTTCAGATTGACGCTTGCTTACAGCGAACGCGCCACTTCGACCTTCTCGAACACTTCGATCTTGTCGCCGACCTTGACGTCGTTGTAGCTCTTCACGCCGATACCGCATTCCATACCAGCGCGGACTTCTGCAACGTCATCCTTGAAGCGACGCAGAGACTCCAGCTCGCCCTCGAAGATGACGACATCGTCGCGCAGGACGCGGATCGGACGATTGCGGTGCACCATACCCTCGGTGACCATGCAACCGGCGATGGCGCCGAACTTCGGCGAACGGAACACGTCACGTACTTCGGCGATGCCGAGGATGTTCTCGCGAACGTCGCTGCCGAGCATACCGGTGAGCGCCTTCTTGACGTCCTCGATGATGTCGTAGATGACGTTGTAGTAGCGCATATCCAGGCCTTCGGCCTCGACGATC